>Ga0079996_117334_pt1 | contig 248479 bp, 272 predicted proteins | sample PerSpoAPS_AMetaG_FD_69199 | JGI IMG/M metagenome (GOLD analysis project Ga0079996, IMG submission 69199) | Thermal spring microbial communities from Yellowstone National Park, Wyoming, USA - Perpetual Spouter A (PS_A) MetaG (SPADES assembly)... | ecosystem: Environmental > Aquatic > Thermal... | reverse complement strand
TTAGATTAAGGTATAAAGGTAATATTAGATGGAAGGGTAAGCAAGGAAGGCTAGAGATATTCTATGATAGAGTAGATAAGGTATGGAGAGGATTCATGAGTGTTAATGTTAGTAATAATAACAATAGCAATAACAATAATAATATTGATAGCTCTCCTAGAGTTAGAGAGAGCTTAACTGATGAAAGTAATAAAACAACTAAAAGACTATACATAGACTTAGGAGTTAGATGCCTAGCAACAGTATGGTATGAAGGACTAAAGCAACCAATTGCATTTAGTGGAAGAAGATTGCTAGCAGATTGGTGGTATTGGAGTAGTAGAAGGATTGCTGAAGAGCAGAGTAGATTAGTAAAGGTAAATAATGTTAAGAGATCAAGGAGGTTAAGTAAATTATATAGGATAAGACAGAGAAGGTTCAAGCATGCTATTAATGCTATGGTTAAGATGATTGTAGATAATGCATATAGATTGGGCATAAGAGAGATGGTGATAGGGAATCTAAGAGGGATAAGAAGTAATAATAATAGCAACAATAATAACAATAACTACAATAACACTAAGGCTAATGCAATGGTAAACAACTTCTGGTCTTATGCTTATATTGTAAGAAGGATAAAAGATAAGGCAGAAGAGTATAGTATAAATGTTAAGGAGGTAAATGAGCATAAGACATCAAGTATATGCATAAGATGCAATTCATCATTATCATCAGATATAGTAAAGAGAGGTAGATTGTTCAGATGCTTAAACTGCAGATTAGAAGCACATAGAGATGCTATTGGTGTATTGAATATAGCATACAATAATAATAATGATAATAATGATATGGTTAACCTTTACTCTAACAGCAAGGGTAAAGGTATAGCCATCAGGGTGATGGCACACCCATTGCTTCTAAGGTGGAGCAATGATAGATGGATGCCTAGAAGGGCTATGAGATCTAAAGCAATGAATACCTTAGAAGCAAGAATCCTCACCCTTTAGTGTGGGGAGTGTCAAGAATTATGCAATGTAAGATATGTTAGATGTATCAAACTCTCTTACTATCTCAAACCTATTACTAAACTTAACATATGCTAGTGATCTTAACTCTGGGAAGTATGATGATGGATCTCCTTTAGCCATTATTGTTGCTGCATGATCCTTGCCTAATAGAGAATTGCATAGTTCATAGGCCATCCTTCTTACCTTATACTCATCAACTATACCTAGGCTATGCAGATATTCATGAACAAGTATTACAAATACATAAGCATTGTACTCCTCTTTGTTCTTTGCTAAATGCTTTACTGTATTAAGTATGTATCTATTTACAACTATGTAATTAGAGCCTAGAACATGATATGCCCCTACAAAGGATGGCATATCTTGAAGTAAGAGGCTTAAGCCTACCCTCCTTAACTTAAATGTTTTATATACCGCATCCTTAACTATCTCAAATACATCTTTAAAGTCATTAGCATCACTTATCCTACCAGCATAATCATCCTTGCTTATCATCATATCTTATTATTACAATAAAATTCTTTATAAAGTTACTACTGCAACTTTTCAGACGCTCATGCGTAAGATTGTTGCATAAAGGATTGTCTGGCATGCTTTTCAGCAAAGGTTTATATTACCCTTAATGATAATGCTAGATGTACGCATCCAGATAAAGGAACTGGTATATAAGGTTTAAGTGAGAATCCGTTAGGGAATTGAAAGGTACTTATCGGTTAAATGGGGCATCTCACCAGATGATGCCAGTGAGAATCCGTTAGGGAATTGAAAGATATGAACCACTTGTTGTTGCCGAAGTACCCCCAGCAGTGAGAATCCGTTAGGGAATTGAAAGTATATTAGCCATGGATATACCTAACAATAGTGAGGAACTCAGTGAGAATCCGTTAGGGAATTGAAAGCTAGTAGAAATGATGGGGTAACATTTTGAGTTAGTATAGTGAGAATCCGTTAGGGAATTGAAAGATTGCTCAGTAACTATAGAGGCTTGCTCTACTACTGCTGTGAGAATCCGTTAGGGAATTGAAAGCAGAACTCTGCACCAATGGTTAGACCCGTAAGAACTTCAGTGAGAATCCGTTAGGGAATTGAAAGTTATCTAATTGCTTCCTTACTAATTCTAACTCTATGGCTACGTGAGAATCCGTTAGGGAATTGAAAGTCTCTCATCTAGATTCTGTAGTAATAGGTATATTGATGTGAGAATCCGTTAGGGAATTGAAAGATAACTCCAGCAGTTATTAGGCAATCAAATTGCCTCAATAAGTGAGAATCCGTTAGGGAATTGAAAGCTTTTATGTATGGTATATTACCATACTTATATTTGATATATGTGAGAATCCGTTAGGGAATTGAAAGATGTTAGGGACACTAGTAGCACCTATAACAGATATAGTGAGAATCCGTTAGGGAATTGAAAGTCGATAGCAAGAATCTAATTGGGTATAGTCTAGATATGTAGTGAGAATCCGTTAGGGAATTGAAAGTGATATATACTCAAAATATCTATATGTTGCCTTTAGTGAGAATCCGTTAGGGAATTGAAAGATAACTCCATTATGCATAAGGGCTAGAACAATGGTATCCTTGTGAGAATCCGTTAGGGAATTGAAAGACCCACATAAGTGGTAAATATTTGTCATGAACTTTAAAGTGAGAATCCGTTAGGGAATTGAAAGATGATAGCAAGTAAGGTAGGTGTTGACCCTAGATTAGTAGGTGAGAATCCGTTAGGGAATTGAAAGTTAGTATTAACTGCTAACTGTGCATTAGCTAACTGTCTAATGTGAGAATCCGTTAGGGAATTGAAAGAAAAGTTGGTGCAGTTAATGGAATCTGATTCCACAAAACTGGTGAGAATCCGTTAGGGAATTGAAAGAGAAGGACAACAACAACAGCAACCATCATCAACACCTATGTGAGAATCCGTTAGGGAATTGAAAGTTGTATCCATTACTCTCCAGAATACTTTGGTCTTACTGAGTGAGAATCCGTTAGGGAATTGAAAGCTGAACTAACTGAGAGGTTTACAAGAAACCTGACATTAATGTGAGAATCCGTTAGGGAATTGAAAGAGTATATTTGCGAAGGTGTTAGCATCCAGTAACGTTAAGGTGAGAATCCGTTAGGGAATTGAAAGTTGCTATTAGGTCTATTTCTTGGTTTAATATCTCTGTTGTGTGAGAATCCGTTAGGGAATTGAAAGATACCTCTGTTCTTAGATATATCTTATGCGGTTCTTTCATTGTGAGAATCCGTTAGGGAATTGAAAGTCACTACAAAGTCTCTCACTAAAGCCTTTGCCTTGTAAGAACTGTGAGAATCCGTTGTGAGAATCCGTTAGGGAATTGAAAGGTGATCTTTCACCCATCCCCAGCCTTGCCTTACGCTCGGGTGAGAATCCGTTAGGGAATTGAAAGTTGTGGGAGCGTGCTGCCTTCCTCCTAGGCTCCCACTTATTAGTGAGAATCCGTTAGGGAATTGAAAGTTGAATTGAGACAAGGGCAGGTATACCAATGCTTGTAGTGAGAATCCGTTAGGGAATTGAAAGTCTCTTATGCTTATAAGATAGTTAACTGCATCTACTAGCTGTGAGAATCCGTTAGGGAATTGAAAGCGTCACCTCCCCATCAGTGCTTCCCATTCCCTTTCCATGTGAGAATCCGTTAGGGAATTGAAAGTACATTGGCAACACAATATGTGTTAAACTATGCCTCTCTGTGAGAATCCGTTAGGGAATTGATAGTCTTGCTACTGCCCTCAATGTTCTTCTTGCTCTGTGAGAATCCGTTAGGGAATTGAAAGATTTGTAAATCTTCTAATGGATTTATAGTATCACTATCACGTGAGAATCCGTTAGGGAATTGAAAGTAAGAAAGAATAAAGGTTCATCTTACTATATTAAGACTCCCACTCTTATAACCCCATGCATCTATGCTAACATGTGTGAACCCTAGAGATCTAAGCATGGAGTATAGTGTATCTAACTTATCCTCATCAAATAGTTTACTACGCTCATCCCTACCAACCTCTACCCTTGCTAATATGTAGCCATTATGCTCATGCATCCTAACCCTAACCTGTTTAACATTGAATATGCTCTTAACCATGCTCTCAGCCCTCTCAACCATCTCAAGCCTCTCCTTTGTAACCATAACACCATATGCAAGTCTAGATGCTAAGCATGCATTAGATGGCTTATCATAAATGGATAAGCCCAATTCCCTTGCAATTGATCTAACCTCCTTCTTGCCTATCCCTAACTCAAGCAAAGGGCTCCTTACACCATTATCCCTTAATGCCTTAAGCCCAGGTCTATATTCAAGCATATCATCAGCATTTGTACCATCAACTATAACATCTACTTGCTCTTTATCTGCTACTGCCTTTAAATGCATAACTAGTCTGCTCCTACAGTAGAAGCACCTCATGCTATCATTATTAACGAAGTTGCTATCCTCTAACTCATCATACTCTATTATTATATGCCTTATCCCTATCTCCCTTGCTACCATCTTAGCATACTCTAACTCATCCCTTGCTAGAGTCTTATAATCAGCTGTTACTGCTAATGCATTATCCCCTAAAGCCTTATATGCAGCATATGCAACAAGTGCACTATCTACTCCTCCAGATAGGGCAACCAATACTCTATGCTTATCCTTGAACCAGGAGATGAGTTCATCTATACCATTCTTACTCATTGCCTTTGATCAACTTATTATGCACAATGCTATTTATTATTGATGCTGCTAACCTATATGATATATTTAACTCCCTAGCAATATTACTTACATCATCATACTCTGCTTTATAATGTATTATCTTACCATCTGCACCCATAGCAACCTTCACTCTAACAGTGTAATCCTTACCCATTATGCTCATAGGTACATGTATTATACTCCTAGGGACTATGTATCTACTACTCTCATATACCCTAACACCTAGAGTGCCAGATTCCTTTACTAATGTATCTAATATGCTACCAATATCCTCGCTAGTGCATAATGCTCTAACTATGTATACTGGTCTACCCTTCTTACCTATAGCACTTATAACATTAACATCCCTTGCATTTCTAGCAAGTAATGTATCTATTAGATCTCCTACTACCTCTCCATCAACATCATCTATGCTAGTCTCTAGCATAGTTATGCTATCCTTAACAAACATACCATGCTCTTTAGCAAGGATAACCCTAAGTATATTTGGCAGATTAAGATGGTCTAGGCTCTTGCTACCAGCACCATAGCCTAGGCTTAAGCACTCAAATGCAGGATAGAAGTCTATAGAGCACTCTGCTAGACTAACAAGCATCGCTGCACCAGTTGGTGTGGTTAACTCCTCCTCAACTGAACCACCTATGAGTGTGAACCTCTTGCCCTTGAATATCTCTAATACAGCTGGTGCTGGGTTACTTACCCTCCCATGTGAGAATTCTACATAACCACCTCCTATTGCTACCTTACTTGAGTAGATCTTAACATCATCTTTAAATATATTCAAGTTATCCAGTGCTACAGCAGTACCCAATATATCTACTAGAGTATCTATGCTAGATATCTCATGGAAGTGAACATTAGAGTAATCCTCTCCATGCACCTTAGCCTCTGCCATTATGATCTCATTTACACTACTTATAGCAAAGTCCTTTGCCTTAGCACTTAACCCTAGATGATCTGCACACCTTGATATTGCATCGTATATCTCAATACCCTTACGCTCCTTACTGCTCCCATTACCATACTTTACATTAAGCATAGATGCCTTGAAGCCACACCTCTTAACATATTCAAATGATACCTCCCTTAAATTAAACCAATCCACAACATCCTTACATCTATGCAAGGAGTCTATAACCTTCTTCTTATCTGCACCAAGATCAACCAACGCAGATAATAGCATATCCCCTGCAATACCCGCTGTCTGAGCATCTATCAATAACAGCATCTTTACATTCTAACCTTGAAAATGTATATAAAGATATTCTACCTGCATAGCATAGATGATAACCATCATAGGCTCTGGTAAGGTAGGAAGCTCAATAGCATTACAAGTAGGTATGAGGGAGTTGGACGATATAATGCTTGTTGATGTCATTAAAGGCTTACCTCAGGGAGAGGCTATGGATATATCACATATGCTTGCTGAGCAGGGCAAGGATGTTAAGGTTAAGGGTACCAATGATTATGCTGATATAAAAGGCTCAAGCATAGTTGTTGTCGTTGCAGGTGTAGGAAGGAAGCCAGGGATGACAAGGATGGATCTGCTTAATACAAATGCTAGTATAATTAAAGATGTTGCAAAGAATGTAAGGGAGTATGCTAAGGATGCTATAGTAGTTACTGTAACTAACCCATTGGACCCAATGACGTATATAGTAGCAAAGGTAACTGGGTTCAGATCAGATAAGGTTATGGGTATGGGTAACATGCTAGATCTCTCAAGGTTTAAGGAGTTCATATCTGAGGAGTTAAATGTATCAAGGAGATCCATAAGTGCATTGGTTATAGGGGAGCATGGAGAGAATATGCTCCCATTGGTAAGATACTCCTCTGTAGCAGGGATACCTCTTACAATGTTAATAAGCAAGGATAAGGCTAAAGAGTTGGTTGAGAAGACTAGAAGGGTTGCTGCAGAGGTAATAGCATTAAAGGGTGCAACCATACATGCTCCAGCAAATGCAGTTGCAAGCATGCTAGATGCTATAGTTAATGATAGAAGAGAGATCATGCCAGTATGTGCTATGCTGAATGGAGAGTATGGTAACAATGGTGTATGTATAGGTGTACCAGCCATAATAGGAGAGGATGGTATAGAGAAGATAATAGAGTTGGAGCTTGATGAGGAGGAGAGCAGGGTATTCAATCAGGGTATTAACTCAGTAAGAGATGCTATAAGATCTATAGAAAATATTCTTTGATCTAATAGACTTAGTTGTCTCTTGTTATTTTTAGTTGTTATTTATTATGACAAAGCCCCGGGCGGGATTCGAACCCGCGACCTCTTCCTTACCAAGGAAGCGCTCTAACCAGGCTGAGCTACCGAGGCTTTGATGTACTTCTGCTCTATTAGGTAAATTAATACTTTCTATTCTATTATGTAATGTTTATTAATCTTATTGTTGGGCTTAATCTATAAGTATGCATGAATGTTACCTATACTGCAAGACAAGGGCGGGGGTAGCCAAGCCTGGCCAAAGAGTATAACAACTTGGATGCGCGGGACTTAAGTTGCCATGCTAAGTCATCCCGTCCGTAGAGGTTCGTGGGTTCAAATCCCACCCCCCGCACTACTTGCTAGGTTATCTAACCATACCTTAACCTTATCAACAAGAGGATCATCTTTAATATTTATAAAAGCATAGGATCTGCTGGGATCATTTGAATTAACCAACTCTATGAACATCTCCTTACTGCTATTATTAAAGAGTATTATAGTAAAAGGTATATTAACTACCTTAAGATTACCCTTTAGCTCTTCCTTTATACTATCCATCTCTTTATATTTAACTAATGATATATCAATAAGTAGTTTAATATCTATATCCTTTGATAGCATCTTTCTAATTATATCTGGCTCAAGTCTTCTAGTAGCATAGTATATGCTTTTAATATCCATATCATCAAGCCTACTCACAACAGTTCTTACAAACTCATCATAATCTGTTATTAATCTTGCATTATAGTATATATCCTCAGTCTTTATCTGTAACAGCTTATATATCTCATCTATATCAAACTTACCACTACTCTTAAGTACATCTATCATAAGTAACTTCTTTGAGTTCTTAACATGCTCAAATAACATCCTTATAGCCTTCTCATATATAACCTTGCCTAGTGTAGTATGAACATACTTACCCTGCCTCTTCTCTATTAATCCAGAGTCAACAAGTTGCTTTAACCTTGTGTAGTACTGCTTCTTTGTTAACCCTAGCCTATCAGCTGCATCTGTCTCTGCCTCTATACCTTCAATACTATGCAGGAATATCTTTAGGGCATCATACTTTGATAGTATTCCCAGTATATTGGAAGTTTCCTTTAGTATATAATCTATATTATTATTATCATTATATCCCATCACACTCTATACTTATATCAAAAAATTAAAGTTAATGTGGGATAAACACGTGTTTATTACACATTATTTAGTTAAGAATATACTTTCTATACCAGAGATTATGAACTCTATTGCTATTGCTGCTATCAATATAGCCATTACCCTTGATACTATAAGTGAGCCTAATTGCCCTAACAGTCTATTAAGCATGTGCATGAAATTAAATACTATTAGGGTTAGCATTATTGCTATACTAACAGATAATAATGCTACTACTATACCATAACGTTCAAGTGTTATTATGGTAGTTGTTATAGCCCCAGGTCCAACAAGCAAGGGAAATGCTAAAGGCACTGCACCAACCTCTATAGCATTACCCCTCAGCTCCCAGCCTTTCAATAGTAACTCAAATGATAGCAAGAGTAATAGTAAGCCTCCTGCTATGCTGAAGCTCTCAATGGATACACCAAACAACTGGAGTATCTGGTGCCCTGCTAAAGCAAATGCTAGCAGTAATGATGCTGCTGTGTATATGGTGCTCCTTACAACCTTCTTACTCTGCTCTTTACTTAGGTTAGAAGTTAAAGATACTATCAATGGTACTAAGCCTATAGGATCCATTACTATGAATAGTGATACTGCTGACCTTAACAGATCGTTAGTGTTAATATCTAGCATAGTATGCCTCCTACTTAAAAAATATAAATATTATCATTTAATACTTTTATTTTATTCATTCATCTCCTAAGATCTTTATTACCTTAAGATATTAGTTATAGCATCTGTTACCATCTCACTACTAGGCTGTAGTATCAAGCCTACCATGATTATTATCCCAGCAAGACCAATACCTATTGCAATATTACCATTCCTTAACTCATAGAACTGGTTCAATCCCTTCCTAACTGTAAGCTCATTGAATATTGCTATAACTACAAACTGTGTGAATACTGCTATGAGCACATTTGTACCTAGTTGTATAACCCCTAGTATGATTGCATTAAGTATATGCCCCATTAATAACTCATTAGTTATTATAGGTATAGCCTTTACAGTTACCAATCCTATAACTACAGCCATTGCAGCTAAAGTTACACCTACTGCAACATTGCCCTTCTTCAGCTCACTAACCTCATCTATATTCCTAGTAAGCCTTGTGAATGTAAACAAGCCTATGTATACTGCTAGTATTGCTATAAATGCTGATACTGAAGTGTATACTATGCTTGCAAACACATTAACTGCTTCTTGCATACTTACATCACAATATATTATGTAATATTTACATATTTAAGATTGCCTAAATTAGAACTATTACAATTTACTAACGATATATATCGTTAATGAATCGAGCTTATTAAAAATTCCTTACAGTGCTACAATGATCTACTATTAATAACTACAAGTTTTTATTATGTTCCCATATTAAATAGATCAATGCAAAGGATAGATGAAGAGATGGATGAAGAAGCAAAGAAGAGTATGCTTAAAGATAAGATACTTGAGGCATTGGCTGACAGGTATGCAAGGATAATACTAACTGCAACTATAGATGAGCCCAAGTCGGTTATCCAACTTAGCGAGGAGTATAATATACCTATGAGTACTGCATACAGGAAGGTTAATAAGCTAAAGAGAGATGGGTTAATAAAAGTAGATGGCTCAGTAATAAACAATGGTAAACGTTACTTTCTATACAAGAGCAATATAAAAGCTGTTAACATAATATTCACACTTGATACACTTAAAGTTGATGTTATTATAAACAAGGATATGAAGAGGAGTGCTTATTGGTAAATTATAATAAAAAAGGTTTGTATACACTTACTTCTTCTGTAGGAACCTTGTCATCCTCTCAACTCTATCGCTATGAGCAAAGCATAGGCTCCATCCCCATACCTCTAAACCCAAACCTGTGTTTATATCACTCTCAATACCTCTATTTATCAGAGTCTTGGATACCCTAACTGCCAATGGACTGTTCTTTGCTATATCATTTGCCATTGCCATTGCCTCATCCATAAGCCTTGGCAACTCAACTACCTTGTTAACTAAACCAATTGCTAAAGCCTCATCTGCACTTACCCTTCTCCCTGTGAATATCATCTCTTTTGCCTTTGCTATACCAACTATCCTTGCTAGCCTCTGTGTACCTCCCCATCCTGGGCATATACCTAGGCTAACCTCTGGCTGCCCTAACACGGCATTCTTACTTGCTATCCTTATATCACATGCAAGGGCAAGTTCACACCCTCCACCTAGAGCATAACCATTAACTGCAGCAATTACAGGTTTGTTTAGGTTCTCTATCTTACTCATAACCATATGCCCTTTTATAGCATACTGCTCAGCCTCAAGGGGAGTTATCTTACTCATATACTCTATATCTGCACCAGCACAGAATGCCTTCTCGCCAACACCAGTTATTATAACAGCCTTTATACCATCATCATTGCTTATACTATCAACTATATTATTTAGCTGTGCAATAACATCTAGGTTCATAGCATTTAACTTCTCTGGTCTATTTAGTCTTATTACTGCTATAGAATCCTGCTGTTCAAAGAGTATGTACTGTTGCTGTTTAACCTGCTCTGCCATGCTAGCATTACATACATGCTATAAGATAAACTTAACTTGAATACATCTACTAGATGCTTTCAATTCCCTAACGGATTCTCACAAGTGTAATGAATGCGCTGATAAAGTAAAGCAAGAGCTGCTAACTTTCAATTCCCTAACGGATTCTCACGTAAATAAGTTGCCCTTTCTGAGGAAGAAATTAGTGGAGATACTTTCAATTCCCTAACGGATTCTCACGCACCAAGATATGCTAAAGAGCTACTAGAACTACTTACTGATATCTTTCAATTCCCTAACGGATTCTCACGGATGACGTAAAGGATATTCTTGCTGACAATGTCGTTACAAACTTTCAATTCCCTAACGGATTCTCACACCTTAAGGAAGACTATGAGGTACTGACTGGTTTATTCATAGGCTTTCAATTCCCTAACGGATTCTCACGGGACGCAAAATGGGTAGGAACGATAAATATTTCTACTTTCAATTCCCTAACGGATTCTCACTTAGAAGTAGGACCAGGTAGAGCTGCAACTGAAATAGCCTTTCAATTCCCTAACGGATTCTCACTTGAAATGCAATTATTACTTGTTGCTGATATGTTTCATAATCCTTTCAATTCCCTAACGGATTCTCACCGGGAACAGCGCATATTAACGGTTATTTTATTGAATCCTTTCAATTCCCTAACGGATTCTCACAGTTAATTGATGCCAGAATTTTGACAACCATTGAAAATCTCTTTCAATTCCCTAACGGATTCTCACAAGCATTTGAAAGAGCTAGACCAAGGAATAGCCATATCTTTCAATTCCCTAACGGATTCTCACCTCTTGGGGATGAAACCGATAAGGCAATTTATGCACTTTCAATTCCCTAACGGATTCTCACATACTAGTAGCATTACTAGACTCATCAATCCATTCAACTTTCAATTCCCTAACGGATTCTCACTGGATTGATGCGTATTTGTACGACAACGAAGCCACAAACTTTCAATTCCCTAACGGATTCTCACGGTTAAACCCGCATTTGGGGCAAACATCAGTTCAAACTTTCAATTCCCTAACGGATTCTCACCAATAAGCTAGCAAGTGATACATATGCCTTGCAAGAGCTTTCAATTCCCTAACGGATTCTCACCTGAACTTACTCTTCCAGGGGAATCATATTGCTAGGCAAAGCTTTCAATTCCCTAACGGATTCTCACATGAGATAGACGCATTAATAAAGGCTCTATATGTGGTTATAAACTTTCAATTCCCTAACGGATTCTCACTCGATGTCATAAAACAGGAGATAACCATTTTTCCATCGTTTACTACTTTCAATTCCCTAACGGATTCTCACATAAAGTAATAGTTACAGTATGGGTAGGGGGGATACAGCTTTCAATTCCCTAACGGATTCTCACTAATAAATGTATCTATCTCTTTGTTAAATAAGTCTTCTAACTTTCAATTCCCTAACGGATTCTCACCTCTGCTTCCTTTGGGGTATTATCTGATTGATATCCCTTTCAATTCCCTAACGGATTCTCACTGACATAAACGGTGAACTTATGTATGTAGAGGTAGATACAACCTTTCAATTCCCTAACGGATTCTCACATATGTTCATCCATTTGCATCATATCACATCTTTGAGTCCACTTTCAATTCCCTAACGGATTCTCACTTAAGCAAAAAGTATAAAAGGTAATATGAATAAGGGGATAGTACTTTCAATTCCCTAACGGATTCTCACCTATAAACTGTATAAATCTATCTACCTCACAAGGATCATTCTTTCAATTCCCTAACGGATTCTCACACATATTTCCTCACAATTAGCCCCTCGATAGCCGTATCTTTCAATTCCCTAACGGATTCTCACTAAATACTACACTAGGTCTATCTCTATCTCTGTAACTTTCAATTCCCTAACGGATTCTCACTAAGTCTTAAATCAAGATCTGATTAGGTTAGGATTTAGATCCTTTCAATTCCCTAACGGATTCTCACTGATAGAGGAATGGCAACTACTCCTAATACTAGATCAGATCTTTCAATTCCCTAACGGATTCTCACCTATAAGCAAGTACAAGAAAGCCTTTATAATAGACTACTTTCAATTCCCTAACGGATTCTCACGGGTACTGGTAATGACACTGCTTTCTTTGGTTATAACTTTCAATTCCCTAACGGATTCTCACTATAAAATCCTCATCCCTTTCATACCATCTCTTCCCTACTTTCAATTCCCTAACGGATTCTCACGGATCAGGTACAACAGGTGTTGTATGCGAGAGGATAAACCTTTCAATTCCCTAACGGATTCTCACTTCCCTTATCTTCTTCCTTATGACATACTTAGGTGTATACTTTCAATTCCCTAACGGATTCTCACAGCAGAGGCATACCGCAAGATTGCTAAAACTCATAGCAATGCTCTTTCAATTCCCTAACGGATTCTCACGATAGGCTTCCATCTTATTACTGCATTCTTCATATCTTTCAATTCCCTAACGGATTCTCACACCAACAGAAGGAGAGGAAATAATAGTTACAAGTAGCTTTCAATTCCCTAACGGATTCTCACAACTAGCTATGCTTGTATATCTAGCGTGTGATGGTAAAGACTTTCAATTCCCTAACGGATTCTCACCAGACAATTAGCAGTATTTGATAAGAACATAACTAAGTTGATCTTTCAATTCCCTAACGGATTCTCACGTATTTTGTACACTAGGATCACACTGTTAGCACTAACCTTTCAATTCCCTAACGGATTCTCACCCAAGTTAATAAATAACTATACGGGAATAGCATTACAATATACTTTCAATTCCCTAACGGATTCTCACGAGGCTCTTGGACATCAATTTACCGAGGAAAGATTTAACTTTCAATTCCCTAACGGATTCTCACTACTTTAGATGGAATAGAGAGAGAAGTATAACGGTAGATCTTTCAATTCCCTAACGGATTCTCACATATAAATTAGGATTCAGAGAAAGTATAGGTTGATATGGACTTTCAATTCCCTAACGGATTCTCACTACATTAATTTTATGTCTCGATGGTACTATCTTTCTATAAACTTTCAATTCCCTAACGGATTCTCACATGGCTACTAATCAGTTACAAGCGTTGATATTAGCAAAGGCAATCTTTCAATTCCCTAACGGATTCTCACGTGGTAAATGTCTTTCTTGCTAATTCCTTTACAGTAAAGCTTTCAATTCCCTAACGGATTCTCACAAATGTTGAACTGTTATCAAACAGCTCATTTCTATTATCTTTCAATTCCCTAACGGATTCTCACAGTATAATACGCAAGTTAAAGCAGATAGTATGAGTGCTAACTTTCAATTCCCTAACGGATTCTCACAATGATGAACTCACGGTTAGGTAAGTTCAAGTCTAGCCAACTTTCAATTCCCTAACGGATTCTCACAAATAATGAGGATAATACAGGCAATAGGTTAAGAGGTGATTACTTTCAATTCCCTAACGGATTCTCACTAGTATGCGTAAATATGGTTCTACTCATTCTAAGAATGCCTTTCAATTCCCTAACGGATTCTCACTAAGACTCAAGAATGGCAAACATATCACTGCTATAAATGCCTTTCAATTCCCTAACGGATTCTCACTACACTGCAGAGATTAGATGCGGTAAAATACAAGCACTTTCAATTCCCTAACGGATTCTCACTGTACTTTATTGCCTATCCTCACTTTCTTTTATATAACTTTCAATTCCCTAACGGATTCTCACTTGTATTGGTGGTGTATCTGAGCATCTCGGATTACATCTTTCAATTCCCTAACGGATTCTCACCACCGCATTTATTCCTTAACAATTGATGTATCTCTCTTTCAATTCCCTAACGGATTCTCACTTATATACTATAAAGCTCCACGCATAGAATTGCATTATATCTTTCAATTCCCTAACGGATTCTCACCCTACTACTAGTCCCTTCAACACCTCGTAGTCTTCCTCTTTCAATTCCCTAACGGATTCTCACCGATACATATGAAGTGCTTGGGCATCAATTTACCGAGGAACTTTCAATTCCCTAACGGATTCTCACTTACCCTTTAGCTGCTCATGATAACATTCTATACAGTACTCTTTCAATTCCCTAACGGATTCTCACTCCTCCACTAGCATTAGTAAAGGTTCTACTTGCTATAAACTTTCAATTCCCTAACGGATTCTCACCAATTTAATCATGATTGCCAATATTTTGCTGACTCACTTTTTCTTTCAATTCCCTAACGGATTCTCACTCCCGCACCAACACTCCCTCCCGTTGCACCAACAAATGGCTTTCAATTCCCTAACGGATTCTCACAGGCATAGTTGTAGGTAGCGGTAGTACTGCAGTTACCCTTAACTTTCAATTCCCTAACGGATTCTCACGATAGGTATAGTTTTAGTCCATTCATCTGATGACATTCTTTCAATTCCCTAACGGATTCTCACATGGATGATATAATAAGCAAGTTAGCAGATTATGGTGTTTTACTTTCAATTCCCTAACGGATTCTCACTCCTCTAATAGCTTATGCAGTAATGCTTTAGCATAAACTTTCAATTCCCTAACGGATTCTCACTTAAACCTTATATACCAGTTCCTTTATCTGGATGCGTACATCTAGCATTATCATTAAGGGTAATATAAACCTTTGCTGAAAAGTATGCCAGACAGCCCTTTATACAACAATCTTACGCATGAGCGTCTGAAAGTCGTATACATTATCGCTATTTCACCATAAGTAACCTTCAACCTATAATAGTATTCACATAATAATGGTCCCGCGGGGGTGATTTGAACACCCGACACTCCGGTATCTGCTGTATTCTGTTGCCTAGTAGGGCTGTTCAGGTCAGCCAAGGCTGACCACTACAGCCGGAAGCTCTACCAGGCTGAGCTACCGCGGGCATCAATTATTATTAATAAATACCGTGATAAATACTTAAATCATATGGATGTAAGCATAGGTATACCTAGTTACAATGAGGAGAAGAGTATAACTAACATATTACTAGCATTAGAATTACAGATGAATCATTATATCTCTAAGGGTTATGAATGCTACATAAGGGAGGTTATAATATCAGATGATTCTAATGACTCTACTGTAAGATTAGTTGAGGATTACTCAAGCAAGAGTAGTTTAAATATAAAGCTACTTCACCATGATGAGAGGAGAGGCGCAGCAAGTGCATGGAATGAGATATTTGCTCATGCAAAAGGGGATCTCATAGTGCTATATGATGCAGATGTTATACCAGCAGTTGATACAACATTTATACTTGCAGATACACTACAAGAGTATGGTAGCAATTATGCAATCTGTGCAGCAAATATCTTACCAATAAAAGATGATAATTATAGCATAGCAGGTAGAGCAAGTATATTCAATGCATCATGGCTTAGAAGGGTTAGGTTAATGGGCATAAACCAGTATACACTAATGGGTAGAGCATTATCAATAAGGAGTAGCATAGCAAAGAGTATAAGCATACCAAATCTAATAGCAATAGACCTTTACCTACAATGCAAGGTTATGGAGATGGGGTATAAGGTAGCTTATAGGGATGATGCTATAGTATACTTTAAACCAGTTAACAGTATAAAGGAGTTCATCATGCAAGTAAGCAGGGCATTACAAGGACATAAGGAGTTAACCCATGATATAGATATGCTAGGGCTAAGGTTAAGTAAGAAGGATATGCTACATGCATTCTTACTTGAGTGTAAGAGTGACCCAATAGGGCTATTATGCTTAACCATATCATATCTTCTTTACCCATTATACAATAGCAAGGATAATAGTGCAAGGTGGAGTATAGCAGAGAGTAGTAAGGGGTTAAGTATTAACGATGTCTTAAAGAGATTAGATGAACAGAATTATAATAGATAATAGATGAAAGAAATTATTAAAATATAATAGGTTTAACCTAACTTTTCAAACTATACATTCTCATTATCATTCCTTAATCTCTGTAGACTAGTTAGCTCATTTACCATCTCTGCTATATGGAGCACAGCCTCGCCTTCACTGCTAACCTCTATATCAAGATCTTTATAGAGTCTAAGTCTATCCTCATTGCTATGCTTTATGGCATCCTCTGCCTCTTCAAGGTACTTAAGCATCTTACTAGATACATACTTGAGCACTTCTATAACCATGAAGCGTAGATGTGCTGGTATAGGTTTAAGCAGTAGTGATGCATGCTTATTTATCATTGAGACAGAGTGCTTTGTAGCCTCTAGTATCAACTGCTGCCTTAATGGAGTATACTCTGGCATCCACTTTGCTGCTTGCTTGCGCATAGAGCGTAATGGCATTAGTGGGAACATCCATACAAATACATTGTGATGCTTAATCCTGTCTATGAACTCTAAGCATTGTATAACATCCTTCTCACTCTCCTTTGGTAATCCTGTCATCATAGATGCTACAGTGAACCAGTGGTTATCATCCAATATGCCAAGGGCATCATCTATAACATCAGGCCACTCTTCTATGCTGAATGGTTTAACCTTCCCTGGCATTATCATCCTAACCAACTCAGGGCTAACAGTCTCAAGCCCAGTCTCTACAAACCCTGGGTTATTCTTATCCAGCTCCATTATCTCTGCCATCTCCTTGAGTGTCCTTGGGCTTGATTTTATACTTGCACATGAGAAGAAGTCTGTTCCTAGGCTCTTAACACCTGGGAATCTCTTAACACTCTTCCATAGATCTATTATTGCATCATGGTTTATCTCAAAGCTGCCCATCTTCCTACCATAGAATAGTGCATCCTCAGAGTGTAGGGTTATGTTCCTTAAACCATGCCTAACCTCTAACTCAACCTCCTTAAGTATCCTATCCTTTGGTATGGATCTGAACATAAGTAGATCTGGGGAGCAGAACTGGCATCCTCTACCACACCCTCTTGTTATCTCAACTATACCACTTGATGATGGATTCTTTATAAGGGGTATTTTATCTGTATTTATAGGCATGCTTCTAACCTTCTCTGGTAACTTCTCACCTCTTACTGCTCTATCAAAGAGCTCTCCAACTATACCCTCAGCCTCACCATCTACCAAGCAGTCTATGCCCCACTCCTTGAACCTCTCTGGGTGTTCCTCCAACTGCCATATCCCTGGTCCTCCTACTATTAACTTTGAGTTGTAACGCTTAAGCAATGGATTGCTTATGAGATCGTTGAATGCCATTGCAGTATAAGATCTTGCAGGCCACCAGTTTATTAACCTGAACATGCATGCTACCAACTGTGATACTGCTGCATACCCTAAAGGATCATGAACAGTTAAACCTATAACCTTGGTATCCTCCCCTATAACCTTATGTAACTTCCTTGGGTCTGCTACTATAACCTCATCACTACTGAATCCATATTCTAGGAGTGCTGCCTCTACCTTCCTTATGCCATATGGAGCTATCTTTAACCTGCCCTCATCATCACTCCTTGTAGCAAAGAATATGGACTCCATTATCCTTCTATTGTATGGCATCTTTGGATAGTTTGATGGTATACAGCCTATGAAGCCTATCCAGTTGAATCCTCTATAGTTGCTTATTGCACATACATCTCCTGTTAGAACTATCTTGTACCCATTGCCCTTCATACTCTCACCTTAACCATATTTAGGCATACCTTACCAGTAGAACCTTCTCTGGATCATACCCTAGTTTCCTCCCCCAATCCTCTATAACTCTAAGTATCATATTTACACCCCACTTGAAGAATGCCATAAGTGCTGCCTTTAGGAATGGATTTAACCTTATAACTGATGGTGGTAGATTGTATAGTTCATAGATGGTATGCCTCCATGTCTTATATATGACTGCATAATGCCCTTCGCTTATATTATCTGCATTAAAGAACTCATCTCCTTTGAGCACCCCTATTGGTACAAATGTTAATGGTGTTGCTGTAAAGTGTGCCTTGCTGCCTATACGCTCTGGCAACTCCCTCTCCATCCTATCTATAAGCCTTACAGTATCCCAGCAGTCCTCATCGGTCTCTCCAGGTAAGCCTAGGATGAGCGTATATGCTGGTATCCAGTAGTTCTCATTTAGTATCCTTGTACCATGGAATATAACATCTGGCCACTCATCTGGGCTGAATGGCTTTGCCTTGAATGGCATGTAACGCTTTATAAGCCTAGCAGAACCAGTCTCTAGCCCTGGTTGTATGCCTATTATGTTATCTGGGCTAGCCCTTATAACCTCAGATACTTGCTTAACCATATCTGGGTCTGCAACTACTGCTGATACTGTACCATGTGTAGGCTGTGCCCTCCTAACACCCTTAACGCTCATAACAGCCTTGAACAGATCTACTATAGCATCTCTATTAGGCATAAAGCTCTTCTTATCCTCTAAACCGTAAAGGAAGATATCATCGCTCTGCAGCCATACCTTATATGTTCCAGCATTAACATTCACACTTATCTCCCTCTGAACCTTGTCATAAGGCATGTACCTTGCTATCCTAAGGTTAGGCTCACAGAACTCACAGTTTCTACCACAACCACGCATAGCCTCTACAACACCATGTATGCTTGCATTAACTATATCTGGTATCTCCTCTAGCCTAGGCTGTCTACCTACCCTAACCCTTGGCTGTAATCTACCCTCTTCTACATCCCTGAATAGTTCATGTGCAACATGATCTGCCTCCCCTATAACAGCATGGTCAACCATTAGATCCTCCTGCTGCTCAACCCTGAACTCAAACTGCCATGCCCCAGGACCGCCAACAACAACCTTGAACTTGTAACCGTTCTTTAACCTCATGCTCTTAAGCATCCTTGCTAGTTCTATGAAGTACTTCTGGTTTATTGGTGTAAAGTAAACCTGGCCTCCAGTGAACATCATGCTTACTGGTGCAAGTCCAAGGGGGTCCATGGCATATATGCCAACTACCCTTGTCTGCTCATCTATATACTCATGCAGATACTCTGGGTGCACAACAGCAACCTCATCCCTTGAGTACCCTCTCAGTAACCCTGCCTCTATCTTCCTTAACCCATATGGGGCCTTGCTCAATATACCATTATGCATCTTAACATTTGGTGCCAGGAACTTGAATAACCTCTCTGGTACCCTCTCCGATGGTGCACAGCTAAGGAAGTCAAAGAGCGGTATGCTCCTATACTCACTAGTTAATGTTCTATCGTTTGTTAAGACTACCCTTCTGCCCATGCTATATGTAATTTATAATTCATAATTTTAAATCTTTCTAGATTAAACAACCCCATGGGTGAGATGTAATTAAATTATAATGATGTTGGATGGTTATGGGTTAATAATAATTACTATGCTATAACCCAAGTAACTTTCTTGCATCACTACTTAACCTTATAACCCCATCATTACTCCTTTTAACATCTATTAAACCAAGACCCTTAAGAGTATTAATTGCATTAATAACCTCATCCTTTTTTGCATCTAACTCCCTTGCTATATCATCTATACTAATCTCTCCCTTGATGCTTAATACCGTTAGTATGGCTTCTACAATGTCTCCCATACAAGGATAGTATACAAGCTAGTAATTTTACTTTGTGTAGGTTAGATTATATAATTAAGATTATGTAACACATTACAACACATGCTATAGAAAATTATTTATTTAAATATAGCCTAGGTTTGCTATGGCAGATTACACTGTACTCTACCCAAGGAAGATAAGTCTAGTTCAAGGCTTGATACACCTTATAAGAAAGGACGAGGTGATAAAGGAGGGTCCTTTACACATAATAGTGAATAGAAGTATAAAGGAGATGAGCGAGGTTCTAAAGGCAGAAGGCTTCCATAGGCTAGTATTCTGTGAGAATAGAAGGATGGAGCAGATAGGCAAGGGGTTCACAAAGATGCTTAACAAAGGTTGGGAGATACATGTGAGGTTCTTAAGTATAAATGGTCTAAAGGATGATGGTATTGCTATAAATGGGGAGATTGAGATATCAAGGAAGTATATACAGCATATATTCAGTGCTAGAGCAGCTGTGTTGTATGAGATAGTTAGTATACTTAAGAGGAACTCCATAGATTATAAGATATGGAATGTTAACATAAATGATTATGTGAGTAAGATAATAGATAACCATAAGATTAGGCTTAGGGGTATACCAATGCTTATACCCTGGGTTCCTTCATGCATAGTAGGTGGTAGCTATGGACTCTTCCATCTACTTAGATTCCTTAGCCTCATATGATGAGTATAGCACAAAAATTAATTATTAATCTTTATTAAATAAAGAGAATGATTAATAACGAAAGATATTATATAAGCTTTATGTACATGATCAAGTTAGTTCACTTTGGGCTCTCAGAGGCAGAGAGGGAGGCATTGTATAACATGCTTAGAGAGCCATTTGGTGTAGTTGAGGAAGAGGTAAAGGAGGTGGAGAAGAGTAATTATAACAACAATAATAATATACTAAGTAGTATATACATAGAGTTCCCTATACGTTATGATGAAGGTTTTATTAAGATATTAGGACTTGATAGATGGGAAGGGTTAAAGGAGATGGTAAAGAATATGAAGTGGAGGAGAGGAAAGAGTATGTTTATACTAACTTTACACTTTAACGATGGAGATAAGAGCACCATATTTACAATAAAGAGTAACAACAATAGGATATTCAACAAGGCAATAGATGGTATAGAGTATGTTGTAGATACAGTATACTTTAGGGATGTTAAGGATGCAAAGCATGTAAGTTTTGAGTTTAGTGTAGATGATATGAGATGGTATCCTGTTCAGGTTAGCAGAGGGATTGGTAATGGATAGTCTTAGATACTAATTACTCATTATTATTATTGCTATTTGCATCTCCATCGCTTCCACCACCATCATCATCCTTGCCTTTAACATCTGCTTTACCTTTATCACTGTTCATTATGCTATCAACTATGGATGCTTCTTTTAATACATCGCTAAGCTCTTTATACTTTCTATCTATGAAATCTAATGCCTCTTCAAGCCTCTTTACCTTACCATATCTATATCTTACAAGCTCTCTATGCCTCCAATAATTGCTACCATCATCAAGGGCTAGAGTAGTAAAGTAATCAGGGTTCTTTAGGTTATCAGGCATCTTAACGTTGTAAGGTAGCAGATACTCAACTATGAACCACTCATCACCATCTGGGTAATCTGAGCCTGTGTTTATATCAAAGAATAGATGCAGGTACTCATTAAGCCTTATACCTCTACCATTTATTCTAGGGTGCTTTACCTCTGATACCTTATAGTCTCTACTCAACAGCTCTGGTTCAAAGTACACACTTATTATAGCCTTCCTTAGTATCATGTTTGCATCGCTTAAATTCAATAAAATGCAAGATACATAAGCATCATATAACTTTTTAATTTAACTTTATATTTATGATTCATTTAGCATAGCATTAAACATATGGGCTCAATGCTAACGGTAGCAAAGTTTGGTGGTAATACGCTTGGGGTTAATGGTAGGAATATACCCCTAATATTATCAAGGATAAAGGAGATGTTAGAGCATGGCAAGGTTGTAGCTGTTCTCTCAGCACCATTCACTGAGTATGGGAAGGTAAGATCACTAACAGATATAGCAATTGAGATAGGGAAGAGTTATGCCTCATCTGAGCCTATTGATATAGATGTGCTAAGTAGTGTATACGAGTATATTGCAAGAGAGTACATGGATGAGTACAATAGGCAAGAGTTCCTTGTTAGGCTAAAGGAGTTCAATAAGCATGTTATAGTAGCATTAAAGCAAGCAGCAGAGTACAAGAGGTTTGTAGATGTTACTAGGGCAAAGGTCCTTGCATATAGTGGAGAGTTGGTCATGTCAGCTGCTATGCATTACATAATGAGAAGCAATGGTATAAACTCATGCTACGTTGAGTTTAGTGAATGGCCTATAATAACTGATGATAACTATGAGGCAGCAAACTTCATGCTTGATGCTAGCAGGAGTGCATGTAAGAGGTTCTATGAGATGCTTGATGTTCATGATGTTGTATGCATTGGAGGCTTCATAGGCAAGACTATGGATGGTTTAGAGAGCACATATGAGCGTGGAGGCTCAGATAGGACTGCAGCAGATATAGCAATACTGCTATATGATAAGTATGGTAAGGATATGCTACTAAGCTTTGAGAAGGATAGCAGTGTACTTAGTGCTGATCCAAAGATAGTTAAGGAAGGCTTGGAACATGTTAGAGTATTATCATACAATGAGGCAAAACTGGCTGGGATGTTTGGCATGAAGATACTTGATCCAATAGCAATCAAGGATATAGAGGAGGCATGTATAGATGTTAGCATAAGGATTACAAACATAAACAACTCAAATGACTACACTAGCATATTAAGGGCTCCAGAGTACAATAGCAGGGATAATCCAATAAAGATAGTCACTGGTAAGAGGAAGTGCTGTATAGTTAGGATGAGGAGTGAGAGTGCATGGCACTTCAAAGAGCACTTGCTTAAGTATAGAAGGTACAATGAGTTTGTTCAATTAAGCCCATACATGAAGGATGATAAGGAGTTTGCTAGATTACTATTCCTTGATGCAGAGTTCATAAAGAGGTATGAGAGGCATGTAAAGGCATACGATAGCAGTGCTGAGATAGTTTATGGTAGAGGTGTAATAACCCTTATAGGCGATGAGATGCATAGGGTACCAAATGTAGCATCCATGGCAAGCAGTACCCTAGGAGAGCAGGGGATAAATATAATAAACATGGATGCCCAAGAAGAGACTTCTAGGATAGTTATAGTTGTTGAGGATAAAGATGAGAATGTGGAGAATGCTATAAGGGCTATACATGCAAAGAGGGCAAGGTATGCCAATATTGCTACATACTAAAGTTTATTTTGCCTAAAAGTGTAGCAGTAGTGTGGAGATAGGCAAGAAGATATGGATCAATGGTAAGTTTGTTGATACTGAGAATGCTACTATACATGTTCTTACACATGCATTACACTATGCTACTGGTGTATTTGAAGGCATAAGGTGCCATGATACTGGTAACTCTGCAGCAATATTCAGATTACATGAGCATGTTAAGAGGCTACTCTCTAGTGCTAAGATATACATGATGGATCTACAGTATGGCTTTGATGATATATGCAATGCTATAATTGAGACCGTTAAGGTTAATGGCATGAAGGACTGCTATATAAGGCCTATAGCATACTACTCTTACGGTAAGATGGGTGTTAACCCATTACCAAACAAGGTTGATCTAGCAATAGCAGTATGGAGATGGGATGAGTATCTAAGCAAACAAGGGCAGGGTATAAGGTGCATGGTATCCTCATGGCGTAGGATAGATGCTAGAACCATGCCTGTTAATGCAAAGGCAACTGCTAACTATGCAAACTCTGCTCTTGCAAGGGTTGAGGCATTAAAGAACGGATTCGATGAGGCTATAATGCTTAATATAAATGGTATGGTTGCAGAGGCAAGTGCTGAGAATGTGTTCATAGTTAGCAATGGATTATTATGCACACCTCCAACTACTGATGGTGCATTGGCAGGGATAACTAGAGATACTGTACTGCAACTAGCAAGGCATGAGGGTATAAAGTATGAGATAAGGAGTATAAGTAGGGATGAGCTTTACACTGCAGATGAGGTATTCCTTACAGGTACTGCATCAGGTATAAAGCCTGTAATTAGCATAGATAACAGAAAGGTAGGAGATGGCAATGTAGGCATAGTTACTAAGAGATTACAGGTGCTGTATGAGAGTGCTATACTTGGTAAGGATGAGAGGTTTGCTAAATGGCTAACCTATGTTGGTATCTAATAAAAATAAAATAAATAGAAATAGATAAATTATATTAAATATAGATAGATTGATTTTTATTGCTAGGCTTAATTAACTTAAGCATGCATAAGGAATTAAGGTTTGAGCAAGAGGTTGAGGTTACTGGTCATCTGATAGACTCTATGATATTAACTAGGATATTCGATAAGATAATGGATCTCAAGGGTGACTTTGAGGTATTAGAGTTTAAGATAGGGAAGGAGAAGCACTCTTATAGTTATGCAAGACTTATTATAAAGGGAAAGGATGAGAAGCATCTACAAGAGCTTTTAGAGGCTGTACATAGGGAAGGGGCAGTACCAGTGAAGGTTAATAGTGTAATGCTAGAGGAAGCACCAGCAGATATGGTATTGCCAGATGAGTTCTATAGTACAACAAACAATAGAACATTGATCTACATAAACGGTAAATGGGTAGAGGTTGAGGATATAATGATGGATAAGTGTATAGTATACGATCCTAAGAGCAATAGGGCATACTGTAAAGCTATAAGGGAGGTTAAGAAAGGTGATCTTATAGTAGTTGGGGAGCAAGGTATCAAGGTTATCCCCCCTGAGAGGCCTAGAGAAGGTTTAGATCTATTCCAGTTCATGAGTAGCGATGCATCTAGTGAGAGGCCAACACTGCAGATGATAAGGAAGGTAGCAATGGATATGTACAATGTTAAGAAGAATGGGGGTAAGATAGTTGTTGTTGCTGGTCCAGCAGTTGTGCATACAGGGGCTGCAGATGCCTTAGCAGAGTTGATAAGATTAGGTTATGTTAAGGCATTGCTTGCTGGTAATGCATTAGCAGTGCATGATATAGAGTATGCTCTCTTTGGTACATCTTTAGGCATGTATGTACATAATGGCACTCTTGCAGTTAGAGGGCATAGGCATCATATGCGTGCAATCAATGAGGTATTCAAGGCAGGATCTATAAAGGCTATGGTTGAACAGGGTAGGTTAAGAAAGGGTATAATGTATGAGTGTGTAAAGAACAATGTGCCATACGTGCTCATAGGCTCCCCTAGGGATGATGGTCCTATACCAGATGTTATAACAGATGTAGTAGAAGGCTGGAAGAGGTATAGAGATGCTTTAAGGAATACTGATATGGTTTTAATGCTTAGCACTATGCTTCACTCCATAGCAGTAGGTAACATGCTTCCTTCACATGTTAAGGTTATAGTAGTTGATATAAACCATGCTGTGGTAACAAAGTTGATGGATAGAGGGACATGGCAGGCAGTAGGTATAGTATCGGATGTTGGTGTATTCTTACCTACATTATTAAACAACATACTTGTGCTAGAGAAGCAAGGAATAACAAAGGGTTAGAGAAGATGCATTTATGTTAATTAGTACAAGCTTATATAGTGTCATGTAAATTGATACTATTTTAATTAATTGGGCCGGTAGTTTAGAGGTAGAATGCCCGCCTCGCACGCGGGTGGTTCTAGTATGCTATTAAATGAAAATACATGCTAGAGCCAGCGAGAGGTCGCGGGTTCAAATCCCGCCCGGTCCATAATCAACAACTTTATAAGGATAATTAATCTCTTAAAAACAATCCTATAAACATGTGATTTTTATAACATTATCTGGTATAATTTATATGATATTAAGGTAGCATTTAAGTACAAGTTCTGTTATTGAATACTCATGTGTCATGCAATAAGATGTGAAGTATGCGGCATGTTAATGGAGTACGATGAGTATTATACACATATAAAAGAATGTAAACCTGAGACTGAGAAGGTACAGTTAACGGTAGAGAGAAAGAATAAGAGATAAGCAATATCCTTCCTTTTTCCTTTTTATTTATTTATTTATGTCTATGTATAAATTATTATCCTCAACTATCACCTTGTATACCTCTAAAGGCTTTAACTTTACAGGGAATTTAACAAGCTGACCATTGGTTACATTCCATACTGCACGATGCCATGGGCATGTTATGTATACTCCGTCAAGCTTACCCTCGTGTAGATTTGCTCCAGCATGAGTGCATATATCAGATACTGCATAGTATGTTCCATTAACATTTGCAATAAGAACATCCTTCCCATTAACATTTGCATGCACCATCTTACCACTTGGTACCTCACTTACCTTGCATACAAGTACCTTAACCATAAGAACACTCTCTACTCTTGTTATTTATAATTTAGTCTATAACAGTAAGAGGTAATGATATTGAATAAGATAAAGGTACTAAAAACTTATGATAATTTTATAAATTATGTGCCCTAAGTATGCATTTATTATCAATATCACACTCCTCATCTATCATCCTTAACGCAATCTTAAAGTGCTGTAAGACATACTTACCTTTATCAGTTATACTTACAAGTGTAGGATCATTCTCATTATAAGAGACTAAGCCTCTGCTCTGCATAAACTGTAGGTACCTATTAAGTACTCTTATATCCAGATTAGCCTTGTAGCTAAGATGAGTCTTGCTAATAGCCCCTTCATCAAGCTTATCTAATATGCTTATTAATATCATGAGCGGCCCCCTCTTGTTCTTCTTCTTTCTATGTATCAACATATCATCAAGGTTAAAGTTGTTACTTGTACTACTCAACGATAGTATTTGATCTACAGAGATAAATATATTTTTACCTAGCAGAGTGATGTTAGCACTACTAGTATTTAAAGTTAAATTTATTGGATATTTTAATAGATAACCTCTCTTTATATTATTTATGAGCCATTATAAATACGCCCTTAGAGTCAAGCCTATAAAATCCTAGCCTAATTAACTGTACCATTGTGCCTACAGTAAGGTTATCTACATATGATTCTATATATGCATTAACTTCAGCAAGGCTATCTGGGTTAAACTTATCATCTATGTATAACTGCTTTGGGACAAGTATCTTAACACTCCTTGCATCTATCCTGCTAACCCATTGTACCTTTGGTATATTACTCTTCAGCTCAAATCCAGAGAATGATGCTATTGCATATCTATTATCCTCTCTTCCATCATCATCATCAACTATATACTCTATCCTAACATTGCACAAGTCTATCAGTCTTAACTCCTTGCCTATTGCATTTAATACATCACTCTTTGGAATGTAGAACTCATTACTTATGTTAACCTCCCTTACACCTAAGGCTGTGTTTGTTGGGTGATTCCTTATGCTAACCTTGTTCTCTCCTAGACCATTTACCTTAAGAAGCATACAATCATCTTGCATAACAGCATTAAGCCTTATTGCTATTGGGTCTATGATCTTTCTATTTATAGCCTCCAATGCATCAAATGGTGGCTTTGTATCAGCCCTTGTAAAGCCTAATGACAGTACAAACTCCCTTATAGCCTGTGGTGTTATACCCCTTCTCCTAAGTGCTTTAAGTGTTGGAAGCCTAGGATCGTCCCATCCATGAACCAATCCCTTATCTATCAATGGTCTTATCTTCCTCTTGGATACTGGCATACCCTCAAACTCTAGTCTTGAGAACTCTAGCACCAATGGTTTCCTTAACCCAAGTCTATCCAATATAGCATAGTAAAGCTCGTTCCTTAACTCATACTCCTTGCTTCTCATTGCATGTGTTACCCCATCTATGCTATCCTCAATGCATGATGCAAAATCGTATGTTGGCCATACCCTATACTTGTAACCCTTCAATGGATGCTCATGCTCTATTATCCTAAACAGTGTAGGGTCCCTCATAACTGTATTACTACTACTCATATCACCCATGAACCTTAGTATTGCCTCATTCTGCCTATACTCATTGAACATCTTTGCCCAACGCTCTAAATGAGCATCCTTGCTTAATGATCTACACTCGCACTCTCTTCCTAAGGCTCTATTACGCTTTATAACCTCAGGCTTACATGTGCATACATATGCACCCATAACCTCTATTAACATCTTAGCATATCTGTAAAGTATCTCTATATCATCTGATGTATTCTTTATTATATCAGGCTTTACATTTAACCATTCTAAGCCCTCCATTATGGCATCATAGTACTCTAACCTCTCCTTTGCTGGGTTTGTATCATCAAAGCGTAGGATAAACTTACCATCGTACATCCTTGCATACTCTTCATCTATTATAACTGCTTTAGCATGGCCTATGTGAGGATAACCATTAGGCTCTGGAGGGAATCTAGTTACAACATTCCCATGTGTAGCATTTGGTAATGGTGGTAGCCTGTACTCCTTCTGCTCAACCTTGGTCTTCTCAAGCATCTCTGGTGCTATATCCTCAAGCATGCTCTTCTGCTCATTTATATTTAGACTGTTAACCTCATCAACTATCTTTGCTATTGTTGGTATGTACTCCTTTATCTTAGGTTTAATATCACCCCTTGATGCTATAACCTTTGCTACAACCCTGTCTACCTTTGCTTTACCCTCATGCTCTATAGCATTCTTTAACGCAACCTTCTTTATGAATAGTAGAAGCTCTTCATCCACCATGCCTGTATTACTCATATTATTATTTGTAGTGATGGTTTATTATACCTAATTTTATTTTATAGGTTATTAAGAACTAAGATAGTTACATTACATTACATAGCATTATTCATATGTAATGTAGTTATTTAGCCTAGTAGCAAGCAAATAAGCAATTACTATCATCTGCTCCTCTCAACTATAAACCTTGTAAGAGCTATCAATGCTTCCTTTGCTTTAATACTATTATTATCATATATGCTTAATCCCTCTAAACTCTTTATTGCATGAGTAATGTAACCTTCAGCAACAAGCCTAACATCCTTCTCAATACCCAATCTTGTTAAGGTATCTATAGCATAGAGTATATCACTCTCTTCTACATACTTAGCACCAAGTATTGATAGTATCTTCTCTCTCTGCGTATCATTACCCTTCTTTAATGCAAGAAGTATAGGTAGCGTCTTCTTACCCTCTCTAATATCATTGCCAACAGGCTTCTTTGTTACTCTACTATCCCCTATTACCCCTATAAGATCATCTATAAGTTGAAATGCTAAACCTATACTCCTACCATAAGATGCTAGTTTATCAATAGTATTATCATCAGCATAAGCAGTAACTGCACCAAGTATGCATGATGCCTCAAAGAGGGAAGCGGTCTTCTTGCTTATCATCCTTATGTAATGCTCCTGCTCTGGAAATGCCTTGGACTCAGCATACTCCATATCAAGTGCTTGCCCCTCACTTAACTCCTTACATGCCTTGGCAAGTGTACCTATAAGCCTTGTAATTACACTATCATCCAAGCCTATGCTCTTACCATGCTTAACTACTGTATTGAACGCTTCTATCAGCAAGAGATCCCCTGCAAGTATACCATATGGTAATCCATAGTATCTATGGACTGTAGGTACACCATGTCTAAACTCATCATTATCCATTATATCATCATGGACAAGTGTAAAGTTATGTACCATCTCTATTGCACTTGCTATGGGTAATGCTTTATCTATGCTACCATTGCATAACTCACAGCACTTTACCACAAGGAATGGTCTTAGTCTCTTACCACCGCTCTTTATATAGTGAAGCGTAGCCTCATACAGTTTTAAAGGCTCGCCGTTTATGTTAGATAGTATGAACTCATCAACCATCTCTGCTACCTTCTTTATCTCTTGCTCTATACTGCTCATACCTTGAACCAATCCAATAATGGGCTAAGGAGTAAGTACCTTGCAGTCTTAAGATCCTTAATACTCCTTGATCCAGTAAGGAACATTACAGCCCTTAACTCTTCTATTAGCATCTTTGCATACTTTAACGCTGACTCCTTAGATTCATTTGCATGCTTTAAGAATGGGTATGCTAATGCACACATATCTGCCCCTAAAGCAATACACTTTGCTATATCTAACCCATTCCTAAGACCCCCAGATGCTATTATGCTTGATTTAACACTCCTTCTAGCCTCAAGCAGTGCAACAGCAGTTGGTATACCCCAGTCCCATAACAACTCACCTAGATGAGACTTTAGATCATTGCTTACATTATCTGCCCTAAGCTTCTCAACACCAGCCCAACTTGTACCTCCAGACCCTGCTATGTTTATTGCCTTTACACCAGCAAGCTCTAACTTTACAGCAACCTCCCTTGATATACCAGCACCAACCTCCTTAACTATAATTGGTATAGATATGCTCTTAACCAACTCAAGTATCTTGCCATATATGCCTTTGAACCTAGGCTCACCCTCTGGCTGTATTAACTCTTGTAATGGGTTAAGATGTATTGCAAGTGCATCTGCCCTTATCATATCAATTATCTTCTTTATATCATCAAGTGTTAACTGCTTAAGTTGTACACCTCCGATGTTTGCAATAAGGAATGCATTTGGTGCTCTATCCCTTGCTATTGCATAACTCTCAACCAAGGCATCACTTATCAAGCCTGCCCTCTGACTACCAAGACCCATACCAAGGTTAAGCTCTTCAGCAACCTCAGCAAGTCTAGCATTTATTATGCTAGCCTCTGGGGTGCCTCCTGTCATGGAGTCTATTATTATTGGGGCAGAGAACCTATGATTTAAGAATGTTGTACTTGTATCTATATCATCTATATCTAACTCTGGTAATGCATTATGTATAAGCATAACATACTCTAGGAATGTTGATGTATCTCTTGCCTGAACATTCTCCCTTAATGGTATAGTTAACCCTTCAAGCTTCCTGCTCTTTATAACCTCTACATAATCCTTGCTAGCATTTACTGCATTATTATTATCTTGCCTGCTCCTTTGCATATTTTCATCATGCATCATACTCTACCTCTAACTATTGTACCTACTGTCTCATAACCTTTAAGTGCATTAACTACTCTATCAGTATAAAGACCATTAACAAACCATACATCTATACCCATACTTGCTATATTGAATGCCTCCCTTATCTTCCTCTTCATGCCCCCAGTAACATCAATACTTACTTCGCTTATAAATGCATCACTAGCATACTTCAACTCTTTAACCAACTCCTTGCTCTTGATATCTTTGTAAACTCCATCTACACTTAATGCAAACACAGCAACCTTAGGGTTTACATATCTTGCTATTATACTCATTAATTCATCTCCAGAGAGTATGTAGTATAGATCCTTATCATAATGCATTATATCCCCATGAACAACTGGTACTAGCCCATACTCTGCCATATCCTTTAACCTGTTCATAGCATCAAGATTGATATCCTTACCCTTTATGAAGAGTGATGATGGATGCACTGTAAATGGTTTTAAGCCATTCTTAAGCATTATGCTTACTATAAGATGGTTAAGTTCTACCATAGAGCATCTAACATAAGAGATGCCCTCTAAACTGTATCTATCTACTCTGCTATGTATATCATACTTTACTGAGTAATAGTGTCCAAAGGAGCCTCCACCATGGACTATTATCAGATGCTCATGCTCATCTTCTATAAACTTACTTAAGGCTTTACTTATGTTATCAACCGCTATACTATTGAATGCTAAAGGCTTGTCCTTGAATGTTACTATAGAGCCTCCAAGTTTAAGTAGTGATACCATCTAACCCTTACTCATATCATAGAGCACATGGATAAAAATATTATCATTAGACCTTCATATAATGAAGATAATTTCTATTACCATTAAAGTTATTATGTTACAATTGATTAAGATTGTAAATTATTTATTATTTTAATACCTTCATCCTCTATGCCAGAGATGAATGGATCGTTATCCTTGAATACCTCCAATAATCTACCATTATACTCTGTTAAAGAGATTATACATCCACCTCCACCCGCACCGGTTAATTTTGCACCATATGCTCCATGACTTATAGCCTTGCTTACTAAAGCATCTAGCATATCATTCGATACACCTATGCACTTAAGGAGTGCATGGTTCATGCTCATAAGCACCCCAAGTTTAACCTTGTCACAACTCATAAGTGCGTTTATACCTTGCATGGTTATGCTCTCGCTTATGCTTGCTAAACCCAAGAACTCATCTTTATTGCTCTCATACAATGCCTTAACCCTTGATACCATGTTACCAGTATCCTTCTTCATCTTTGAGCTCAATACAAGAAAGTTTAGAGTGTTATAAGCATTATAAGCATCTATCCTTGCTATATTACCATCTTTAAAGTATACAATACCTCCATATATGCATGTTGCAGAGTCTATACCAGAAGGGTTTCTGTGAATAAGCCTCTCAGCATCTAGGGATAGTTTGAATATATCATCATCTGGTAACTTATACTGCATGATAGCATATGCTACACCTACTATTACACATACGCTTGATGCAGCAGATGCTCCTAGACCCATACTAAATGGGAACTCAGAGTCTAAAGTTATTGTTAACCCTTTATACCTGCTTAGATGCTCCATTGTAAGCATTGCAGAATGGATTATATGCCTATGTACATCTCCAGCATTTATATTGTAACCATTATCTATCCTATGCTTAGAGTATCCTAAATCAGATACTACCTCTATAACATCATCATCCCTAACCTTAACCTTAGCGTACATCCTCTTCTTTAAAGCAAGTGCTATGGCAGGTTTACCATATACTACAAAGTGCTCACCAAAGAGTATTGCCTTTGCTGGTGCACTTGCTACAACTACTATATCATTGCCCATACTTACCATTCTATGAAATAATATTTTAAGCCTTAGCAGATGCAAAGAGAGTGATATTAAGATGATAAATGCTTAAAACGGTAGATTAAAATTAACTCTTGCTTAAGCATCATGCATGAGTATACTTGATAATATAGAGAAGTTGATACTAACCGCTGGGATAAGGATAGGAACTGATGTTAAGACAAAGCATATGGAGAGGTTCATAGCAAAGACAAGTGAGGGAGTGTATATGCTTGATATGAACAAGACGCTAGAGAGGATAGATACTGCAGCATCATTCATTGCAAGGGCATTACCAAAGGTTGCTGTATGCACAAGCAAGGAGCAAGCAAGTACTGCAGTTAAGAAGTTCTGTGAATTAACTGGAGCAATACCTATAGTAGGAAGGTTCATGCCTGGTACATTCACCAACCCATTCCTATCAACATACATAGAGCCTGAGGTAGTGCTTGTAAGTGATCCACAGACAGATATACAGGCTATAGTAGAGGCTACAAATGCAGGTATACCTGTAATTGCATTAGTTAATACTGATAACTCATTAACAAAGGTTGATCTTGCCATACCCTCAAACAATAGAGGGAGAAGGGCTATAGCAACAGTCTACTGGTTATTAGCATTACACATACTAAACAAGAAAGGTTTAGTGCAAGATAAACAGTTAGACTACTTCACATACAATGGTAATGTATACAAGATAGATGACTTTGAGGCAAAGATAGAGTCATCATAGGGTATGAGGGTTAGAAGGCCTTCTGTATCTGGTATCTTCTATCCATCTAATAAAGAAGAGCTAATCAATACTATAAAGGAGTGCTTCTTGCATAGACTAGGACCAAATATATTACCAGAGCCTAAAGTAAGCAAGGATAAGAGAGAAGGGTCTAAAGGCAAGGTAGCAGCGATAGTATGCCCTCATGCAGCATATATATACTCTGGAGCAGTAGCAGCACACTCATACTACTATGCATACTCTAACATAGAGCCTAATGTTGTAATAATGCTTGGTCCCAACCACTATGGTTTAGGCAGTGGGGTTGCTAGCATGAAGGAGTGCTACTGGGATACCCCTCTAGGCATGGTTAGGGTAGATGATAGTGTAGTAGATAGCATAGTTAAGAGATCTGGTATAGTTGATATAGATGATTATGCTCATAGTAAGGATCACTGCTTAGAGGTTCAACTACCCATGCTTCAATACATCTACGCATATGAGTTTACTATAGTACCAATAGTGCTATGGATGCAGGATAAGGATACTGCTATAGATCTAGGCAAAGCAATAGCAGAGACTAGCAAGGAGGTTATTAATGATGGTAAGGATGTTCTTCTAATAGCATCATCAGATCTAACACATTACGAGCCCAATGAGCAGGCATATAGGAAAGATAGAGAACTTATAAAGACTATAGAGGCTTTAGATGTAAGCAGATACTATACTGTGCTTGAGAGGTTAGATGTTAGTGCATGTGGATATGGTGCAATAGCATCTATACTAGTTGCTTGTAAGGAGTTAGGCTTTAGCAAAGGTATACTGCTTAAATATGCTACCAGTGGGGATGTAACCAATGATACCAGCTCTGTAGTTGGTTACCCTTCAATTGCAATAGCATAGAGAAAGATATATATGTATCACTAACGATATCACTAGTGATATGATATCGGAGTGGTTGCAGAGGATAAGCAGTTCAATACCAAGGGGGTTCTCAAGGTACTACATACTATCAATGCTCTCCGAGAAGCCAATGACTGGCAAAGAGATAATAGATGAGGCTGCAAGGAGGAGTAAGAACCAGTGGAAGCCATCACCTGGACTTGTTTACCCTCTGCTAGGCAAGTTAATGCAGGAAGGGCTTATAGATGAGGTTGATGGTAGGTATATGATAACTGATAAGGGTAGAAGTGTATTGGCAGATGCTAATGTAGTGCAAGATATAATTAAGAGGCAGTTGGATGTTGTTATGCGCTTAAGCAATCTAGGCATATTCCTTGCTAAGGATATCCTAGATAGGGTAATATCCTTAGGTTCTTTGCTTGCAGAGAATATAGATAAGATGAGTAGGCAAGAAAGGGAGAGGTATAAGGAGTTCCTTCTATCTCAGTTAAGGAAGATTGAGGAGAGTGAGTCTAAAGAGAGGGAAAGAGAGAGGATAAATGTAGAATAATAATATTTTTATTTATTCTTTATTACTTATACTTTCAACCAAACTCATCCATTAATGCCTTCTTCCTCTCATTTAATCTAAATATGCTCTCGGTCCTCTTCAATGCATCATTCTTGCTCCTCTTGAATAGCATAGCCTGCATGAGCATATGATTCTCTGGGGCAACTATGCCAGTCTGATCATCAGAGTAGACTATCTTTAGCGTATCTCCTTGGGTCTTAAGTACATCTGCATGTATATGAACCATGCATGTATCCCCAAATGGGAACCCTAGCTCTAATGCCTTCTTCCTTATATCTGCGGTACCCTTTGCATTGTTAAGCACTGCTACACCCCACTCCTTATCAAATATACTTAGTATAGCATCCTTGCTTGGTGCATTATCCTTGAATCTAACATACAATTGGTGCAGGTGCATCATCCTACTTGGTACTTTGTAAACATCAACGTAAAGAGCATGTGTTGTTATAAAGTCTGCAACGTCCTTCTGATGATGAGGATCCCTATCCCATTCCACAGAGTCCTTAACCTCCTTCTTATCCTCAAGATCTGCCCAACGCCTTATTAGAGTAGCATCGAACCTTACAATGCTGCTAGAGTAATGCTCTATCAAAGGTTGCATTATCCTCCCTAAGCCTGTAACATTACAACTGCCCTGTATAACATACTGCTTACCATATGCCTTCTCGTAGTTAACCCTTGAGTTATGTATCATATCTGCAACACTATACTCACCGTACCTATCCTCCCCACCTTGGAATATTGCTGGTTTGCCTAATGGTAAGTAGTATTTAACCTTGTTCTCATACCCCATGCCATCCTTAGATGCATCTATCACAAGATCACAAGCCTTTAATGCATCAACTATGTTACCCTTCACCATGAACCCTGCTGCTTTGAACTCCTGCATCTTATCCTCTGGCACAAATATATTAAGGCCTAGATCCCTAGCCTCCTTTGCTCTATCATCTATACTATACTTTCCTACTCCTAGGAACTCTATCTCCTTATCATTTGCTAATGCATATGCTACCCTTCTCCCTATGGTGCCATAGCCATTCAAGAATACCTTAACCATATGCTCATTGCAATTGCTCTACTATTTCAATATTTTTGTATATACATACATTAATTACTCCTCCTGTGCTATCTCCCTACTGTTAACAATATCCTGCAAGGCAATCTCTTTACCATTAACTATCTTAAGCCTTATTGATATCTCTTTATCCTTGCTTATATCAATTATATTGTATGTGTTGTAGAAGAAGCCCCTCATGCGCTCAGATGATACCGTTCCAGCATATGCAACAAGTAGATCTCCAAGCCTCCATAACCATGGTCTATGCTTATGCCCACATAGTACTAGGTTAACCTTTGCAAGTAATGCTGTATGCAATACATCACCAGCATCAACCACTATTATCCTATCACTCCCTGTATCAGGTATTGGGATTAGGTGATGGTGCATTGCAATTATCTTAACTTTATCATTACTATACTTGCTTAATGTATTAAGTAGCCAGAGGTTCTGCCTATAGCCTACCTCCCCTTCATCCCTATCTGGTCTTGATGTGCTAAGGGTTGTGATTATACACTCCTCATGCTCATAGAACTGCTTTATCTTATCAGCAAAGAACCTCTTGAATAATAGATAGCCAGTGTTCCTATAATCATGGTTCCCACTAAGCATTAGTATGCTCTTACACTTGAGCATGTTGATGTAATCTTTAGCCCTCTCATACTCTTGGAGGATCCCGTTCTCTGTTATATCACCAGTTATTACAATCATATCTGGATCTATGCTGTTAACCTCATCTATAGCCTTCTCTAGCATATCCTTCTTGAAGCCATTGCTAACATGGAGATCGGATAACTGAACTATTAGCATTACTCTCAGTAGGCTAAGGTGATATATAACTATAGATAAATAATGATCTTGATATGAAGGGAAATAAATTATAAAAATTTTAAAAAAGAATGGATAGGTTAATTAATTCTTGCTCTTGCTTCTAAGGACCTTGTATCCAGCAAAGGTTGCCAAGCCTACACTGCTTATAGCAGCTATACCTATAGCACTCTCTGGTATAACGTGGAATGATACTGTGAAGTAATCCCACCACCAGAATGCACCAGCAGTAGTAACTAAACCAGCATATACACGCCAAGTGCCTCCTATATCATTTGTATCGCAGCCATCGCCAGCCCAGCTATAAACTAAAGCAGCTTCAGTAGGATATATCTTATTTATAGTAACAGTTGTAGGACCTGTAACATTTAATGGTACTGTAATTGTACATGTATCACCATCAGGCTCATATATCTGCCAGGTTGCCAATTGTGTAGTTACACCAGCAGGTATACTAACTGTTAAGGTTAGTGTTGTTGTACCTCCTGGGTTAGGTATTATATATGGATTAACGGTCAATCCTGTACTTTGTGCATGTACCATCTGCATACTTGATAGAGTAAGCGCTAGTACTGCTACTGTTAAGGCTGATAATACAGCTCTCTTCATCACCATACTAAAACTATAGTTTGTATATAAATATATATGGAACAAAGTTATGTAATAGGAATTATATAATTTAAAGTAAGGAACTGATTTAAGGATTTTACTAATAAATTATCATAGGCAACAATTTTATCCATCATGAATAAACTTTTAAATGTAAGCAGTATCTACTATTATCTATCATGAATAAACTTATTCTAGGAGGTATAATAATAGTTGTTGTAATAGCATCAGCACTACTCTATTACAATTATAATATCATAAATGTTAGTAGCAATAATAATGCTACAAGTAGCAATAATAGCAGTAAAGGTGCAGTAGAGGCTAAGACACCAACTCAAGGTCAAGACCTTAGTTCAACTATGCAGCAACAACAACAGGAAGAAGAGGGGAGGAGGTTACTTACCTTACCAGAACTATTCTCAAAGGTTGAGAAGTCTGTTGTTCAGATAACTGTACAGAAGGGTAATGCTAGAGGTGTAGGCTCTGGCTTTGTGTATGATAAGCAAGGGCATATAGTAACCAATTACCATGTTGTAGAAGGTGCAAGTAAGGTTACAGTAACATTCTTAGATGGAACATCATATAGGGCAAGCATAGTAGGCTCTGATCCTTACACTGATCTTGCTATTGTAAAGGTTGATGTAGATGATAGCAGTAAGTTGGTACCATTACCGTTAGCAGACTCTAGTAGGTTAAGGGTTGGTGAGCAGGTAGCAGCTATAGGTAATCCATTTGGGTTAAGTGGATCTATGACAGCTGGCATAGTAAGCCAGTTGGGTAGAATGCTAGAGACTGCCAATGGGTTCAGCATACCAGATGTTATACAGACAGATGCAGCAATAAACCCTGGTAACTCTGGTGGACCATTGCTTAACATGTATGGGGAGGTTGTAGGTGTTAATACTGCAATAGCATCTAGAACAGGTGAGTTTGCTGGCATAGGATTTGCTATACCATCAAATACAGTAAAGAAGATTGCCCCAGTGCTTATAAGTGAGCATAGATACAGGCATCCATGGCTAGGGGTATCAGGCATAGATGTTACCCCAGAGATAGCAGAGGCACTGGGCTTAAAGGAGGCTAGAGGTTTCCTAGTTATAGATGTTGTAGCAGACAGCCCAGCAGCAAAGGCTGGGGTTAAGGGAGGTAGTAATGCTAAGGTAATAAGTGTTGATAATAGGATAATAAAGTTAGGAGGAGATGTTATTGTAGGTGTAGATGATATACAGGTTAGGAGGATAAGTGATATACTAATATATCTGCAGAGGGAGAAGAGCGTTAACGATACCATTACATTACATGTTATAAGGGATGGTAAAGAGATAAACATAGATGTTGTGCTTGGTGAGAGGCCTAATGTACTAGAGACACCATAGCAAGAGTTATTACTGTAATACTATTCTAAACTATTAAAGATATTTAAAATTAAAATCCTACATCCCTCCTTACCAACTCCTCAAACTCATCCTCACTCATACTCCTCTTTGCATCAAGCATAACAAATGCATGCTCCCCAACTATGTATCTTAACCTTGGCTTACCACTCTTCACTATACTTACTATTGTTTTAGCAACATCCTCAGCATCAAGCCCATGCTCTATAAGATGCATTAAACCCTTGTATATGCTCTCAAATGATGGATTATCTGATTGGTTACTTAGCCTTATCAATGCTTTATCACTCTTAACAGCACCAGGCTCAACTATTACAGTATATATACCATAGTTCATAAGTTCATACCTTAAACATTCGGTTAACCCTTCTAATGCAAACATTGAACTAGAGTAAGCAGATATGCCTGGGAAGCCTACGATGCCTGCTAGTGAGCCTATATTAACTATCAATCCTTTACCATGCCTCTTCATAATAGGCACTACTGCCTTGATTAAACTTATAGCATTGAATAAATTTGCATTAAACTGAGCAATAAAATCATCAACTTTAAGATCTTCAAGCATACCAATCTGAGCATAAAAAGGAACATTAACTAGAATATCTATATTATCATTTTTATTATTGCTTCTGATATCCTTCAGTATCTCCCCTACTGTATTGTTAACCGTTGAATCATCATATGCATCTATACCTATAATCTTAATATTATTATTATTATTATTTACATCTTGCTTGTATGCAAGTGCATAAACCCTTACATTATAATCTGCAAGTGCCCTTGCAGTAGCAAACCCTATCATATTGTTTACATTGCTAATCAAGGCATTCTTTAGCATAATATTATACAATCAGAGTTATCTTCTTTTATTTTTTACCATCTCCTTGATATTTTACAATTTTAAAGCAGGATAAGTGTAAATGATTACAATACATAAGGCTCTCATGGATTTTCTTATAACTTATTTATACTTAATAAGCTAACATTACATAAGTTGATTGATATAGTATGCATACACTACATGCATGATGAGAGTACAAAGAGGTTAAAGTCCCACTGGCTAGAATCCTCATATGTAAGGGATATCTACTTTGCTTCTGTAACATACTCTAACGAGTTTGCATCATATCTTACAGAGCCTGTGAACCATTACATTGTAGCAACTTATGTGAATAGGGATGCTGTTGTGAAGGATATATACACATATGTACCATCAAGGTTATCTATATTCTTCTCTAGCAAGAAGGATATACTTGATAGACCAAAGATATCTAGGCTTAACTTCATCTCAGCTAATGTGTTAAAGAGAGGCTATGGTAGATTAGAGATCAAGGATCTAGAGTCTATATTTGCTAGGAAGCAGTGGAGGATAAAGAGTGCTAGTCTTGTGTGTATGGCTATTATACCAGAGAGAGCATTGAAGTTTGCTTATCCTTATACAGATAACGTATTACTCTTACAGTTAGATAGTGAGGAGAGTCATATAAGTGAGCAGAGGTACTGTGAGAAGGTTAGGATGGATATAATAAGGAGAGGAATATACATAGAGAATCTCATAAGTCTATCTATACTTGAGCAATTAAAGTAGGCTTATGAGTTATTCTAATATTGGAAGAAAATTCTATAACTTCTTAATATACAACTCTGCTATCCTCTTCCTCTCCCTCCCATATCCTAGTAGATATGCCCTTAAGAGCTGTATGCCTAATGCTGGATCAACGCCCTTGGGGCATACACTACTACAAGAGCCAGCAAAGTGGCACCTCCATACCCCATGCCTATCATCAACTATCCTTAACCTCTCATCAGTAGCCTTATCCCTGCTATCTATGAGGTATCTGTACATCTGTGCCAATGCTTGTGGACCAGGGAAGAGCCTATCTGTAGCAACAGTAGGGCATGCAGAGTAGCATAGCCCACACTTTATACAGTATGAGAACTGAAGATACTCCTCAACCTCCTCAGGCTTCTGTATGAACTCTCTAGCATTACTATCATCTATGCCCTCGTTAATTATGTAAGGTCTCATGCTCTTATGCTTGGTAAAGAATGCCTTAAAATCTGTTGCAAGGTCCCTTATTATAGGGAAGTTTGGTAATGGCTTACATGTTATTGTATCTGAGCCCAGTTCATAAACCTTGGTATAGCATGCTAACCTTGGTATACCGTTTATTAGCATACCACATGAGCCACACGATGCCATCCTGCATGAGTACCTTAATGCTATGCTATGGTCTATATGAGCCTTTATGTAAAGCAGCGCATCAAGTACAGTAGTCCAACGCTCTGCTGTAACCTCAAACTCATCATACCTTGCTTGAACATCAACCTTTGGGTTATACCTCTGTACCCTTATCCTAACCTTCTTCATCCTCTCACCTTATACTATAGCATCATGCTTGCAAGTATTATAGTCCTTGTACCATACACCATTACAGCTATTGCCCCTGCAATACATAGCCATTTCACTGCTCTCTCCCATGCCTCTCCTTGCTTTAACTCTATAAGTATTACCCTTAGTCCATTGAATCCATGTATGGCAACAGTTACAAGTATCAACTCTAGTACTACAACATACGATATATTACTGTAGTTTGCTATAACATTCTCATACTCTAAACTTGCATAGTAGCCCCCTGGTGCAGTAAGCCTAAACATAACATGTATTGCTACCAATACTATTGCTGCTAACCCAGTGTAGTAGTGCACCTTCATTATGCTACTCTCTCTAACCATGGTTATCAAGCCTCGCTTAAGAATAGTACATATGCACCATAAAGCATTGCTATTACTGCTAATGCAACACTAACCCATATTGATGCCTTCATTGCTGTGCTTAAGGATGTTGGTCTGTATGGATACTCAGGCCTCCCTGCTCTGCCTATGCCTTTACCATGCTCTGCTGCATACAATCTAACACCGTTTGCTGCATGGAATACGCACATACCTATAACTATTATCAATATTATATGCCCTGCAGTAGTCTGAGTTAAAGATAGCATCTTATCCCATGCCTCTTTGCCATAAACTATATTGCTTGTCTCTGATATATGCGCTATAAAGTATGCTAGGAGCCCTAAGCCTGTTAACCTCTGTAGCCAGTATGCAAACCTGTTTATCCCATACCTACTTGGGTTAAGCCAGCCTTTTATGCCTTCCCTATTCTCCTCCATACCTTTATCCATGATTATACCTCAATATATAATATAATGTTAAAAATTTACTAGTCCTACCAGAAGGTAACATAACAGAGTTACCGCTATTATACTGAAGATGTTCATAATCAGACCCATCCTTGCCATATATGCTACTGTAAGATATCCAGTAGAGAATACCATAGCATTAGGAGGTGTTGCTACAGGTAGCATGAAGCTTAGAGAGGCTGATATAGTAGCAGCAATCATAAGGCTCAATGGTTCCATTCCTATGTTTAAAGCAACGCCTTTAACTATAGGTATCATAAGCGTTGCAACAGCTGTGTTGCTCATAAGCTCAGTCATGAATACAGTTATGCTGGTTACCAATGCAAGCATGGATATATCTGAGCCAAGTTCTACAGATATTAATGAGGATATAACCTTATCTAGACCAGTAGCTGTGAATGCCCCTGCTATAGCAAGACTTCCCCCTATTAATATTAGTACACCCCATGGTATCTTTGCTGCTTCATCCCATGCGAGTAGTCTTTTATCATTAACTCTTAGAAGAAATAGCATAAATGCTGATACCAATGCTATAGTTGAGTCATCTACGCTTGGTATGTATGAGCCCCATAAGCCTCTACTCATCCATGCTACTACTGTAATTATGAATATGCCCAATACATACCTCTCCTGCTTGCTGATATGCCCTAGTTTAATAAGCTCATCCTTTACTACCTGCTTACCCTCTATTACCTTGATATCCTTAACCTTATAAGATAGATAAAGCCAGAGTATGAACAGTAGTGCGGAGCCTACTGGTAAGCCTATGGGAAGCCAGGATAGGAATGTTATATTGTAGCCCATCTCCCTTGCCAATGATGAGAATATAAGGTTTGGTGGAGTACCAACTATTGTAATAACACCCCCTATACTTGCTGAGTATGCTATGGTAAGCATCAACATAGGTGCGAATACCTTCCTCCTGCTCTCATCTATAACGCTAATAATTGATACTGCTAATGGTATCATCATAGCTGCTACTACAGTATTACTCATGAATGCGCTTAGTAGTGCAGTAACTACTATGAAACCAATCAGTATGCTCTTACCCTCTCCTCCTACTAGCATGAGTATCCTTAGTGCAAACCTCCTATGCAGATTAGATACCTCAATAGCCTTTGCTAAAATTAGGCTCCCCAAGAGTAGGAATATAGCCCTATCAGCATAGTTCACTGCTACACTAGTTAATGGCATAACCCCTGCAGCAGGTAATACTATCAATGGTAGAAGTGCTGTAGCGTATATTGGTATAGCATTGGTTAACCAGTAACATACCATCCATGCTATAAGTGCTATGGTAACCCTTGAATTGAAGTCTATGTCTGTTAATATTAATATAGAGAAGAATATAGCGGGGCCTATGATTATGCTAAGCAGATCCGTTTTTATCTTCATTATTAAATAACAATTAATTAATACTTCCTCTCAGTAGGCTGGTATCTGGTTATCTTTACAGGCAAGTAAGTTATCTGTGGACCGTCCTCACCATAGTATGCAAGTGTATGCTTTAGGAAGTTAACATCATCCCTATTAGGGTAATCTAACCTTGCATGTGCACCCCTAGACTCTAGCCTCTTGTATGCACTAACAAGCACAACCTCGCATGTTCTAAGCATGGCATCCAACTCTAACACATGTATAAAGTTTGTATTGTACTCCTTAGCCTTATCATCAACATGCTTCCATGCTCTATCCCTTAATGCCCTAACCTTCTTTATACCCTCTGCAAGCTCTTCACCAGTTCTAAATACATATGCATGCTTATCCATTATCCTAGTTAACTCCTCCCTAACCTCATAAGGGTTCTCATTACCAGAGCCATGGAATATACCATCAAATATCCTCTTCTCCTCACTTGCTATAAGATCCTTGGGTAAACTGTTGCTATTATTATTGCTATGCTTAATTGCATGCTTTGCTGCTAACTCACCTGTTATCCTACCCCATACTAGACACTCTGCAGTAGAGTTTGCACCAAGCCTGTTTGCACCATTTATGCTAACACATGCTGCTTCACCAGCAGAGAATAACCCATTCATCTCAGTCTTACCATCTATATCAACATGTATGCCTCCCATCATGTAATGGCATACTGGTCTTATAGGTATGGGCTCATCTATGGGGTCTACACCAGCAAACTTTATGGCTATCTCCCTTATCCCTGCTAACCTCTCCTTGATCTTCTCCTCTCCAAGGTGCCTAAGGTCTAATAGCACATAATCCATCCCTGTCTCCTCATCCTTAAAGCCTCTACCCTGCATTATCTCAGTTATTATAGCCCTAGATACAACATCCCTAGATGCTAACTCTAGTTTATTTGGTGCATACCTCTTCATGAACCTCTCGCCCTCCTTATTTATAAGATAGCCTCCTTCTCCCCTTGCACCCTCAGTTATCAATATGCCAGAGGGTATTATTCCAGTAGGATGGAACTGGACAAACTCCATATCCTTCAGTGCTAAACCTGCTCTATAAGCCATATCTATGCCATCTGGTGTTGATGATAATGCATATGTAGCAAATGAGTATATCCTTCCAGCACCACCAGTTGCTATTATCCCTGCCTTACCCCTAAAAGCAACAAAGTTACCACTTGCAATATCTATTGCAGTAAAGCCCTTGAATGTATGATCCTCATGTAGTATAGAGGTTACAAACCATTCACTGTAGAAGTTTATATTATCATACTTTAATGCAGTATCATACAGTGTCTGCATCTCATAGAACCCAACCTTATCCTGAGCAAATGTTGCCCTAGGATAGTTGTAGCCACCGAACCACCTCTGAGCAATCCTACCATCTTCCCTCCTTGACCATGGCATGCCCCAGTGCTCCAACTGGTATATCTCTTGAGGTATGATATGCACAAACCTCTCAACAGCATCCTGATCTGCTAGGAAGTCGCTCCCCTTTATGGTATCATATATGTGAGACTCAAAGTTATCCCCTTCTTCTTGGTATAGCACTGCTGCAGTACCACCTTCTGCAGATACTGAGTGTGAGCGCATAACCTGAACCTTTGATATTACTGCTATACTAATATCCTTGCTTGTCCTTGCAGCCTCTATGGCAGCCCTTAACCCTGCTAAACCAGATCCTACTATTATAACATCATGATCTATTATCTCCAACCTTACTCTAATAACAACTGCAACTATATATTATGTTTGCTTACATGCTAATGTATATGGCAAGTAATGATGATTATGAGCAGGAGATGAGCAAGGAGGAGAGGGATATGCTTATAAAGAGATTTGAGGATCTGGTAGCAAAGTATGGTAAGACTGAGAACCTTAAGATGTTCATGTACTACCATAAACCTGGCTCAAGTGTTAAGCATCCAGCAGATGTGCTTGATAACATAATATATGTGCTTGATGGTAAGAGAGTTAAGGTAAGGTGCAAGTGCGGTGCATCTCTTGATCTAACTGATTACAGTAAGATCGATAAGGTTGAGTAGAATAAAGCAAGTATTGATCTATAAGCATTAATATGCTATGGTAAGATGGTAAGGAATAGCAGTAGTATAGCAATATTTACACATGTTACTATAGAGCCTATCTTAAAGAACTCAAGGAATGTGAATGTATACCTACTCTTTGCTGCTGCCTCAAGTATTATTAGATTACTTGCTGCACCAAGCAGTGTTAGATTACCTGCTAGAGTACTTGCCCCTGCCAATGCTACCCATTCCTTGACATCTGATCCATCGAACCCATTTACATGCATAACCTTAGTATAGAATGCTACAAATGGTACATTGCTCATGAACTGGCTTAAGATTACACTAGCAGATACTATGCTAAGTATTGAATCAGTGTTTAGTTGCATTGTAGATGATATCATGCTTATAACACCAACCTTCTCTAATCCATGCATGAATACGAACATTGCTATAAAGAGGATTATTATCCCATAGTTAACATTCCTAAGTATCCTTATCCTATTACCATTAGCAAGTGCTATAACAGCAAGGGCACCTATAACTGCTACATGGCTCATGTTTATATGCATATCATAACCTAAAGCCTCTGTTATGCTTACAATAAAGAACATTAAGAGCATGAGCCCTGCTATAACCTTGCTTATCCTTGATAATCTATAATCAACCTTATTCGTATGAGCATGAGTATGAGTAATATTATCATCATTCTTATTCTTATTATTTATAATAATACTCTTACCATTTCCCCTTCTAAAGTATAACCTTAGTATGTAATAGGTTGCTATATAGTTTGCAAGTGTAGGCAATGCTAGGTACCTTAAGAACTCAAGCATAGGTGCTCTCATACCGCTCTCAACTGCTATGAGGAAGTTCTGTGGATTGCCTATTGGGGTCATTGCGCTACCTATGGTTACAGCAAATACAAGGGTTATAAGCAATGGCTTTGGGTCTATTCCAGCCTTTGCTATACCAAGTATTATTGGGGTTGCTACAAGTGCTATAGTATCGTTCATAAGGAATGCAGATAGTGTGCCCATAACAACAAGTATCAGTAGTATCAATCTATCTGTACTCTTTGCATACCCTAGCAGCTTTAATGTTATACTATGCAGTACTCCAGATACCTCAAGTGCAGATACAACTATGAACATACCAAGCAAGAATAATATTACATCAAACTTGATAGCATTGTAAGCCTCATCTATACTTGTTACTTGGAGTAAGAGCATAAGCAATGCCCCTATAAGCATGGCAACCCATGAGGGTACAACTATACTCTTAATCCTCCTTACTGCTATAAGGGTGTAAACCAAGAAGAATGCAATTAGTGCATAAACACTTGCATACATAGATTAGATCTTTCTTATTCAAGGTAAGGTATTAGATTAAATAAATATTACTCTTTACAATAAGTGACAGATTAGATTGAGTGATAGGATAGAGGGCAAAGATGATAGTGTAAGGGATGTGGTAGTTAAGAGTATAGAGGATGTATTAAGCAAGCGTACTCCTATAGGTAGCATAGAGTGCTTTGCATGCAAGGTAATCTATAATATAATGCATGAGTCTAACCTTGATGAGAGTACAGCTGCTAATGCACTCTCAGAACTGTTAAGCAGTGACTTTGAGTTGAATGAGCGCTTCATAGAAGCGCTTGAGTACGTACACCTCTACTCTAGATCAAGGGCATTATGGTTCTACTCAAAGAGCAGGGATGAGAAGGATAACTATCTGTTCATACATGTTAAGAATGCCCTAGCAGAGTTGGAGCAAGAATCAAAGGCTTATGGCAGGGAGTATATGCTAAGAAGGCTAATGCTCTCATACCTCTCCTCATACATAGCACAGACAATAGGGCTTGACTTGCATGCAAGCACTGAGGAACTATACTATCTTTTAAGGAAGATGCATGAGCTAGAGCATGCCATAGCAGGGCTCTTAAGAGATTAAGATGAATGAATGAATAATAGTATGATGAAGCAATAGAATTTAATAAGCATTAGAATCAACCCATATACATGGTAGCAAGGATAGGAGAGAAGGCACCAAACCTTAAGGTTAGCAAGTGGGTACAGGGCTTTCCTACAAATATAGATCAGGAGAAGGATAAGGTTATACTTGTTGAGGTATTCCAAGTTAACTGCCCTGGCTGCTTCATGTATGGGATACCAACTGCCATAGATATATACAAGAAGTACAAGGATAAGGATGTAAGGGTAATAGGGTTAGCAACTGCATTTGAGGACTTTGATAAGAATACGCTAGAGAACCTAGAGTTACTTATAAACAAAGGTAAGGTTATAGGTGAGACTTATAGAGCATTGATGCAGTATGGCATGCTAAATCCTGATGGTACACTGCCTTACAAGATACCATTCCCTGTAGCCATGGATATGCTTGTTAAGAACAATGGTAACATTACAGACAAGATGGTTATGGACTTCATATATGAGAGGATACCCGACTTTGATTCTTACCCTCAGAGTAGGAAGGCTATGCTAATACAAAGGGTTAGGGAGTATCTAGCAAGTAAAGAGTATACTGCCTTAACATTTGAGGAGTATGCACTCCAAGGAACTCCATCCTCCATAGTTATAGATAGAGATGGTATATTAAGGCATGTAAGCTTTGGTTATGATGAGAGCTTAGAGCTTATAATAAAAAGACTGATCTGATATTTATGAAAGTTTTAAATACCGTCAATAGTTAGTTTATGCCATGAGTTATGCGCATCCAGAGGTTCTGGTTAGTACACAATGGGTGCAGGAGCATATAAACGATCCAAACGTTAGGATAGCAGAGGTTGACTATGATCCAACATCCAACTATATGCTTGGGCATATACCAAATGCTGTACTCTTTGACTGGAAGAAGGATATAAACGATCCTATAAGAAGGGATATACTGAGCAAGGAGGCTTGTGAGGATCTACTGCAAAGAGCAGGGTGTAACAGTAATACAATACTAGTGCTTTATGGAGACTTTAATAACTGGTTTGCTGCATTTGCTTTCTGGGTATTCAAGTACTATGGCTATGAGGATGTTAGGCTAATGAATGGAGGAAGGAAGAAGTGGCTTGAGGAGGATAGACCTTTAACCAAGGATATACCAAGCTTCCCAAGGGGGAATTGGAAGGCAAAAGAACCAGATAAGACCATTAGGGTATTCAGGCAGTACGTAGAGTCTATAATTGGTATGAAGGATAAAGTGTTAGTTGATGTTAGATCACCAAAGGAGTATACTGGAGAGATACTTGCACCACCAGAGTACCCTAACGAAGGAGCACAGAGAGGAGGTCATATACCTACTGCAATAAACATACCGTGGGCTCAAGCAGTTAATGAGGATGGTACATTCAAGAGTGCTGAGGAGTTAAGGAAGTTATACGAGAGCAGAGGGGTAACTAAAGATAAGGAGGTTATAACCTACTGTAGAATAGGGGAGAGGTCATCACATACGTGGTTTGTACTAAAGTATCTATTAGGCTACCCTAATGTTAAGAACTATGATGGTTCGTGGAGCGAATGGGGCAATGCTGTAGGCTTGCCTATTGAGAAGTAACTCTCTCACCTCTTTTATTTTATATCAGGCTATTCTCATCATATAACTATCCTTGCATCAAGTACAGTAATATTATCCATATAAACAATAATTGGATTCATATCAACCTCCCTTATCTGTGGGAAGTCTATAAGCATATTAGAGAATGATAGCATAACCTCTTCTAATTTACTTACATCTGCTGCTGGCATACCCCTGTAGCCCTTGAGTAGGTTATACACCTTTGTACCCTCTATCATACTCCTAGCAAGTTTACTATTCAATGGGGGCAGTTCTAAGGTAAAGTCCTTAAATATCTCAACCCCTACACCTCCCATACCAAAGAGTATAACTGGTCCAAATATTGGATCATGCTTGCTCCCAAGGATAACCTCTATCCCTCTCTTGCTAACCATTGGCTGTACTGTAACGCCCAGTATCCTTGCATCTGGCTTCTTCATCTTAACATTGCTCATTATCTCTCTATACGCATATCTAACCTCCTGCTCATTCTTAAGATCAAGCATTACACCACCAACATCAGTCTTATGCACTATATCTGGAGAGAGTATCTTTAGGACTACAGGGTATCCTAGCATATTTGCAATATCTACAGCAGAGTCTTCATCCTTAGCAACAAGTGTCTTTACAGTTGGTATATTGTAGCAGGAGATGAACTCCTTAGCCTCAACCTCATTCAAGATTACTCTACCCTCATTTAACGCATTATTTATAATAGAAAGTAGTCTAGCCTTCTTATCTGATGTAATTATTGTTGATGTAGCAATGCTTGTATATGGTTCTGGGCTATCATCAAGTAACTCTAATCTATTCTTATATTGATACATGTACATGAAAGTCTTAACTGCCTGCTCTGGGGTATCGTATGTTGGTATCCCATATTTATTTAGTATCTCATGTGCCTCCCATTGTCCCATGAGTGATGTTAGCACTGGTTTATTCCTCTTACTCTTGCTATATACATCTATTATTGTATGAGCAAGCTCAACTGAGTCTAGGAACGATTGTGTGTATATTACAAGTATACCATCTATACCATCATCCTCAAGGCAAGCCTCTAACGCTATCCTATAACGCTCTGTATCTGCATCGCCTATAAGATCTACAGGGTTGCCCTTACTCCAATGACTAGGCAGGGCTTTATTTAAGGTATCCATTGTCTTGCTACTAAGCACAGCTAACCTACCATTCCTTGCAAGTAAGGCATCTGCTGCCATTATACCTGGACCTCCAGCATTGGTAATTATTGCAAGCCTTGGACCGTTTGGCAAAGGTTGCTTTGCAAGAGCCTCTGCACAGTTGAACAGCTCTTGAATCTCCTCTACCCTTACTATTCCTATCCTCTTGAATACAGCATCATAAACATTATCCTCACCAGCAAGTGAGCCTGTATGTGATGCAACTGCCTTAGCACTCTCACTGAACCTACCTGACTTAATCGTTATTATTGGTTTTATCTTTACAACCTTTCTAGCATTCTTCACGAACTTCTTTGCATCAGTTACCCCTTCCATGTATAGAAGTATGCTCTTTGTCTCTGGATCATTACCAATGTAATCTACAAGGTCTCCAAAGTCAACATCAAGCATTGATCCTACTGATATGAATATGCTAAGCCCTATATTCTCCTTTATAGTCCAATCTACCATTGCTGCTCCTAATGCCCCACTCTGTGATATCAATGCTATATTACCAGCCTTTGGCATCTTGCGTAAGAATGTAGCATTAAGGTTAATGCTTGGTCTTACAAGCCCTAAGCAGTTAGGTCCTATTATCCTCATACCATACCTTAACCTTATCTCTGCTATTCTATCCTCTAATGCCTTCCCCTCCTGTCCTACCTCTTTAAAGCCAGCGGATATTATTATTATGCTATCTATGCCTACTTTACCACACTGCTCAACTATGCTAGGCACTACCTTTGCTGGAACAGCTATTACTGCTAGATCAACCCTCTCAGGCAACTGCTCTACACTCTGGTATGCCCTAAAGCCTAGGATCTTCTGCTTCCTAATGTTAATAGGATAGACTCTACCATTGTAACCATTCTCTACTAGATTCTTAAATAGCCTCCAGCCTACTGTGCCTTCTTCATCACTTGCCCCTATAACTGCTATGCTCTTAGGGTTAAAGAAGTTGCTAAGGTTGCTCATACTCAATCTTATTGTATTTACTCTTGCTTATAACCCATCTGGCAACCTCTGGCCAGAGGTTCTTATGTGCAGCAGTACTTATACACAAGCCTACATGCCCACCTGGTATCTTTAGAATACTCTTATCCTTACTTGATACATGGTAGTTAACTGCAATTGTAGACTCTGGGGATGTTAGATCATCGTTCTCAGCAACTATGGTAAGCAATGGTACATCTATACTCCTTAGAGAGAAACTTATACCATCCAATTCTGCTTTATCATAAACAAGTATATTCTTTTTATAACACTCCTCTATTATCTGCTCATATAACTTACCTGGGACATATGGTGTATTGTATAACCAACGCTCAACAGCAACAAAGGTATCTATAAATGATCTATCATTAAACCTCTTCCATAAGCTGATGTACTTAAGTATGCCATACCTTATAGGGTTACGCATGAAGAATGCTATATCTAGCATCTGACCGTTCATATGCCCATACTCAGCAACCAATCTCTTAGCATCTATTGACTTTGCCCATCTAGCAAGTATACCATCATCCTTGCTTGTATCAACAGGTGCTGCCATCACAATTAGGCTACTAAGCCTCTCTTTATGTAAAGATGCATATATTAGAGCAACTATACCACCCCAACAGTATCCAAGCAGGGATACCTTATCGTACTTACTTATCTCTAATATCTTCTTAATTGACTCATCAATGCATTCTATGTAGTACTTCAATGATAGACCATCCTCAGTGTAACTAGCATGCCCCCAATCTAATAGGTAGACATCTAACCCATTCTCTATCAACCTTCTAACCACACTCTTCTCCTTACTTATATCCATTATATGATAACGGTTTATCATTACATAAACTATAAGGATTGGAGGCTTGCTGCTAGCATTACCTTTGTAATGCAGCAGTCTAGTCTTACCCTGCTGCCATACAACATCGTATGGTGTTGAGTCTAGTTCTCTATACACAGATAAGGCTAATGCAAGATTAGATGTGTATGAGTTAAATGCAATATAAATTATCTGCTCCAATATTATATCAATATACCTTACCATGTAAGGATTAATCTTGCTTATTATCCTATGGAGATTAACGTAAGAGTTTATATAATCAGTTAGGGCATGCGTAAATCTATCAGACCTAAGCTCTTTATCAAACCTATTATCCATTAGAGTAATCCATTCATTGTAGATATCCTTGGTACTCTTTAATGCCTTAGTAAATGTATCATAGTATATCTCTGTGTATATACTTGATATCTTGAGTATACTTGTAATAATCTTAAAGTACTCTAATGTAAGTTCTTGATATAATGATAAAGGATACTGCTCACTCATCTCTACCATATGTAGATTCTCATATATAACTCTATTTAGCCTTACGCACTATAAAGTGTATTAGGGAACCCTCCTTCCTTATCTCAAGCAGTTCTTGTCCCTTCTCCTCACTCCACCTTATCATCTCAACATCTGATGTAGGATCATCAGATACTATATGGATAACCTCCCCCTTCTCCATCTTAGAGACTAACTCATTCAACTTTGGGAGTACTGCTGCACACTCAACACCAATCTCAAACATCTCATAGTCTGGGAATGCAGAGAAGCATCTAACATGCATATCCCTTATCTTAGCAGCAAGTTCATCCATACATGCGTTAAGCGGCTTTAGATTATTTATCTCATCTGCATCATCAATCTCAAGCACTGCAATCCAACCATCTGTGTATGGATGATCATTAACTATCTTTGGTCTCCTTATAGCATTCTCATTAACCTCTACTATACTTGCATTGAATGGGGATCTTACAACATTGAAGTACCTTAAACTCTCTATACTTGCTATACTCTTACCCTTCTCTATGCTAGTCCCAATAGGCTTTATACTTACCCTAGTAAGCTTACCTGCTACATATGCTAGTACGCTTGTTATCCCAACCCTTACCCTTCTACCATCTATACGCTTGACCCATACAAGGTTCTCAAGATCATACAACGCTGAATCATCAAACTCACAGTACTCTATCTTACTCATGCTTTAGCATTAAGCAGACTCTTTTATTAGTTATTGCATAGCATATAATTATAATGAATTATATACTCATATAATCAATTATATTTACTTGAGCAGAGCCGGGGTACCCTAGTCTGGTAGGGGGCAGATTAATGAATGAGCAGGTAAGCCCAAGCCTGGAGTTTGGTTAAATATGAAAGAAATGGTTGAGAAGCAAACGATTAGCCTGTGCCCGTAAGGGCTCGTGGGTTCAAATCCCACCCCCGGCGTAAGATCAATTAAAGCCAAAAATACTCAGATAGATCTCTTCCTATTATAATCATCTTATATAACTCTCCCCTATCAAGCCATACACCTCTACATTTAGGATAGTAATCTTTCTCTATACCTTGCCTCTCTAACAAAGATTGCATACTGCATTTATCATCTAGTTAAGGTTAGATTATTATATAAATTAAATAAGCATGTATACATGGTTAACCTTTCAGATAAAGAGCTAGAGTTCATAAACAGGAATGAGATATGTAGACTAGCAACATGTTCTAATGGTAAGCCCCATGTTGTGCCAGTAGCCTACATATTTCTAAATGGGTACTTTTACATTGCCACAGATTACAATACAAAGAAGTTTAAGAATATAATGAGGAATAGGAATGTATGCTTAGTTATAGATACTTATAAGCCTAACAGGGCAGTTATGATAGAAGGTATAGCAGAGATTATAGAGCATGGGGATGAGTTCAAGCGTGTATACTCTATATTCTATGAGAGGTTTGTATGGGTTAGAAGGGATCCATGGAAGGAAGGTGAGGCACCATTCATAAAGATAAAGCCTTTACATAAGGTCTCATGGGGTTTATGATCATATCATAATATAATATCATTATATTACATGAACCTTTGTAGTGATTCTTGCCCCTTAATCTCCATAAGATCCTCTACCTTAACCCCTAGCCTCCTAACCATGATATTTTTATGCTCATCTATGCCTTTATCCTTGCTCATAGCATCCTCTAAGAGCTCCTTTGCAACCTTGAACATCTCATCTATGCTATTTGTTCTATGCTTTATACTTCTACTCTTGCTACTTATACTAAGATCATCATAAACCATTATTATCCCTACAGATCTAAAGAGTAAACCTTGTTCAATTATGCTCTTGTGCACATCCTTGCATAGCATGTATAGATCATCAAGCATATCGTTAACATTATCTGTACTCTTCTTAAGGGTTGTTATCCTGCTAACCTGCTTTACCTTATCATCATCCTTCACTGGTTCATCATCTATACCCCTTGCTGCATTGTACAAGTATATGCCCATCTTTTTACCAAAGTTATCTACAAGCACTTGCGCATCTAACCTTACAAGATCGCCTATTGTAGTTATACCCATTTGGTTAAGCCTCTCCTCGGTCTTCTTCCCTACCCATGGTATCTTGCCTACACTCAATCTTGATAGGAACTCATTAACCTCATGCTGTTTAACCACTGTAAGCCCATCTGGCTTGTTGTAGTCAGAGGCCATCTTTGCTACCAATTTGTTAATACTAACTCCTATAGAGCATGTTAATCCTACACTACTCCTTAACTCTTGCTTTATACTCTTTGCAAGGATAACAGCATCGTCAAGACTATTGCATCTACTACTAACATCCATGAATGCCTCATCTATGCTTACTTGCTCAAATGAATCAGCATGCTTCCTTAATATGCTCATAACAAGCTCAGATATGCTAGCATAGTAAGGTTCATCTACTGGAAGGAATGCTACATTGCTAGGATCAAGATCTTTAAGTAGGTTCTTTGCCTGCCTTATAGGCATACCTGCTCTTACACCATACCCTCTTGCCTTGTAATTGCATGTGCTCACTGCCCCACTATCACCTCCCCTAGCAGAGTATACGCATACAACTACAACCTTATCCTTAAGCAATGGATTCCTTAACTCCTCACACTGAGCATAGAAGTAATCCAAGTCTACATGCATAACAATCCTCTTTCTCTTCATTCTGTAAGTATATAAGTAAAGAGTTAATTAATAATCTTTAGATTGAGTAATGAGCAGAGTAATAATGATAATGATAAGCAGTATCATGATAATATAATTAGAGTGAGTGATGATAAGATAACTATAGATATTGAGAGGATGGTAGTTGAGAGGATATATCCTTGTATATATAAGGATAGAGTATTGCTATTCATAAAGGATGATGAGGGTAACTTTAACTGCTACGAGGTTAGCGATGAGGATCTTAAGAGTAAGATAAGATGTAACCCAGATCATGATTACATAGTAAGGTTACTAAATGCTATTATTAGCAAGTGAAGGTGAATAAATACCAAATGTAAACTATTTATAACACCTCAATCTCTTAACATGTTATGGCTGAAGCGCAGAGTACATCTCAAAGTACATCTCAACAGCGCAAGGCAACCAACGAGATATTCATAGGCAAGAAACCACTGATGACGTATGTAACAGCCGCCCTAGTCCAGTTGGCTAATGAACCAACTGTAACTATAAAGGCTAGGGGGCTCAGTATAGCAAGGGCAATAGATGTAGCACAGATAATAGCCAAGAGGATGAACTCTCTAGGCTACAAGATAAGTGATGTAAGGCTAGGCTCAGAGCAGATGCAGAGTCAGAACGGCAAGGTAAGGAATGTATCCACAATAGAGATAGATATAAGCAGGAAGTAAGCATCACCTGCTTAACATTCTTTTTTATATTCTCTTCTCTTTTTAATATGCAAATAAATTTATTGCTATGCATGTTACAATAACTTACTGCTTATGCTCCTAAGATTCATCTACGTTGTTAAGCATGAAGAATTAGAATATAGAGTAAGGAATGATCTACCTTACATAGAGAGGATGAGCGGTTTCTTTAAATGGTGGCTAAACAAGAACTTTGGGTTACATTATGAGACTCTAACAGATGTCTTAGCAGTAGAGTACTCTTTATTTAGAAGGATAAGGTTTGGGTTAAGCGATCTAATAGAGCATCATAGAAAAAAGGACAAGGATGCATACCATGTATACTTAGCATACTTTAAGCCCTTGATCTCTGATTGCAGTATAGGCTACTTTGCTGATAACTTTGGCCTAATTCAATGGACAGATTATGCATCAACCAATGTTTACAATTCAGATATAAAGGGGGATAACACTACCAATGCTAACTCATCTACTGACGATGATGATAAGAGGATAAGGTTCTTTGCTATTGAGAATTGTACAAAGGTATCACATATAATATTACATGAGGTTGGTAGGAGGAGAGGCATAGCAAGTAGGTACAATGAGTTGATACATGAAGAGTGGAATAAGCACATCTCCAAGGTTAAAGATTTTGAGTACTACGATAGCAAGTATAAGAGAGTTGATAAGGATAGATGTGTATTTGCAACCATGAGTATACCAGCTTATTAATAAGCAATGCGAGAAGATTCAACTATAGTTGAACTATACATTAACTATTGGTATATACCATAAACATTGTTCTATGGTTGTACCAAAATAATTAATTAGAGCCTATGAAATAATACATGTATGCAGAATGCTGTATTTGCTGATAAGAGCATACTTACAACTCTCATACTTGCAACAATAGTCATATTCTCTTTACCTCTAATACTTCCTCATATAACACATGAGTATATGATATACCATGTATTGCTGCATATGATAACTACGCTCATAGCAGTACTATTGGTTATAATCTCATCTATAGCATACTATAGAAGTAGAAGTACAAGGATGCTATTGATGATGGTTGCTTTAATAGCATTAAGCATATCAGAGGGCATAAACTTCCTTGTTAGTGTTGATGTATTAAGATTTACTTCTGTACCCCTCATTAATACTGAGGTACCTCACCTTCTAATCCTACTCACTCTAGTATTTCTACTCATTGGGGTTCTAAAGGTGAGTTAGATGAAGGATATAAAGAGCATGATATTAAAGATTATAAAGGATAACCCTGGGATAAGGTACAGGGAACTCTTAAGATCTTTAGGGACTGTAAACGGAGTACTCTCATACTATCTTTACATGCTTGAGAATGAAGATGCTATAAGGGTTGAGAGGCAAGGTGGTATGACAAGGTACTATCCAAATAGCATAGACAAGAGAGAGGCAAGGATACTAGGTATGCTAAGGATACCTATGGTTATGAAGATAATAAACTTCATGCTTGTTAATGATGGATGCTCACTTGAGGATCTTGCATTATATGCTAATAGAAGCAAATCAACTATATCATGGCATATGAAGAGGCTTGTCGAGGAGGGTATAATTACTAAGTATGATAACCTTTATTATATAAAGGATAAGGATGTTATAACTAAGGTACTATCAAAGTATAAGTTAGTAGATAAGATAGATGTAATTGCAGACAATTACAGTAGTATGATGGATGAATTTAGGTTTTAATGTTAAATTTTTATACATTTTATAGTATTTGCCTAAGATAAATTTTTTAATAATAGCATCTAAGGTAATCATACAATGCATCATAATAATAGCAATAATAATGCTATTGAGCATTATATAAGCAGTATACATAAGAGCCCTAGCATACTCTCAAGCATAGAGGAGGTTGCAAAGGAGAGGAATATACCTATAGTAGGCCCATTGGTTGGTAGGCTACTATTCATACTTGCTTGTAGTATAAAGGCTACAAGGATACTGGAGATAGGTACAGCAATAGGCTACTCTACAATATGGCTTGGTTTAGCAGCAAAGAGATACAAGGGCAAGGTTATAACAATAGAGATAGATCCTAACAGAGCAGATGAGGCTAGAGCAAATATACATGCAGCAGAGTTGAGTAATAATGTAGAGGTTATAGTAGGGGATGCACGTGAGGTTATACCTACTCTTAAGGGCAAGTTTAATATGATATTCATAGATGATGGTAAGGAGGATTACCCACTGTACTTTGATTTATGTTATCAGAGGTTAAGGAAGAATGGTATAATTGTAGCAGATAATGCATTATGGCATGGAGAGGTTGTAGAAGAGAGTAGTAAAGAAGGTAAGGCTATAGCAAGGTTCAACTCCATGCTTATGAGTAGTAGTGGTATAGGCTCAATAGTGCTACCAGTAAGGGATGGGGTTGCTATAGGGCTTAAAATATAATAATTTTATTTATTTATAGTTACTCTAACAGCCCTTTAATTATATCTCTTCTTGCAAGTTCAAATCTAGCAGAGGTCTCTATCATCTTTAATGCCTTCTCAAAAGCCTCATCTGTAGGTAGATCTGCTACCTGTAGCATTATATTCTCAGCCTCCTTCCTCCAATACTCATAGTAATCCTTTGGATCCTTATTAGCATTGGAGATTACTGAGTCAAATAACTCCTTCATCTTAAGCAAGTGCTCATACTTTAAACCCTTACCTGTGAACATGATTATTATAATTATCTAATTTTATAAATAATTTATTCCCTCAAGTATGAAGATGACACCAATGTATACTAGTAATGATGATAATGCTAGCATTAATGTTAAGTAGTACCTACTATCCCTCCTTAAGATGTTTACTCCTTTAACAGTGAGTGCTGCTGTAGTAGCAAGCCAAGCATAGTCCATCCATATATGAGTTATAAACATAAACAAGACACCATACAAACCTGCTAGCATGATAGCATCTGATATAATCTTTGTACCTATGGTAAGCCACCATGCTATGAAGAATGGGTTCAATGCTGAGAATACTATACCTATGATCAATGGTCTTAGTCTAGATCCTAAATTGTAACCCATGCTACTCTCATCTATAAAGTTGTAATCTCTATTCTTATTCTTATTCTTATCTGCTATTTTATCTCTCTTAAATAATTGTAAGCTCTGCATTGATGCAAATATTAATAATGCAAGCCCTCCTACTATGCTTATGATCCAGTTAAACCCTCTTACAATATCAATGCTTAATATGCTTAATGCTATTAGCATGATAAGGGGGAACTCCACAATTGCATGACCATGCGCAATCATTATCCCAGCACTATACCCATACCTCTTTGCATATATCATGTTTGCAAAGAATAATGGTCCTGGTGATAACACTCCAGATGATGATACTGCTACTACTGTAAGCATGAATGCAATGTAATCCATACCTATAGCATAATGATTATCTAATCGAGTAATTAATCTAATACCATGAAGACAAGGGTTATCCTTGATATGGATGTTGGTGTAGATGATGCTATAGCACTTATACTAGCATTGAATAGCATGGAGTTGGATATACTTGCACTAAGTACAGTAAGTGGGAATGTTAGTGCTAGAATGGCTGCAGTTAATGCATTAAAGGTTAGTGAGGCATTAGGCAAGAGCATAAAGGTGATAAAGGGATTAAGCATAAAGGGTTATAGAAGATCCAAGCATGCTATAGAGGTCCATGGGCTTGATGGACTAGGGGACTCTAACCTACCTAATCCTAAGGGTAAGGCAATAATAAGCAAGGATCCTATAAAGAGGATAGCAGATATAATTAAAGCAAGTGATAGCAAGGTTACACTTGTATGTACTGCCCCATTAACCAACATAGCAAGGTTATTAACTCAAGAGGGTATAAGAAGTAAGTTAGATAAGATAGTGCTCATGGGAGGGGTTTACGATTATGCTAGAGAGCAAGGTAATGTTACAAGGTATGCAGAGTTCAACTTTTACTTAGATCCTAAGGCTGCCTCCATTGTAATGGGCTCAGATGTTAGCATAGTAGCATGCGGGCTTGATCTAACATCAAGGAGGGATTGTGCAGTAGATGCTTCAATACTTGCTAAGATTAAAGGTATAGATAGTATATATGCAAGGTTAGCATCAACCATACTAGAGAGACCTGTAGCAAGGTTTGGTTACTTTAATCTACATGATGTATTTGCGTTGTTTGCAGTTATAAATGATGGTCTCTTCACTACAGCAAAGGCATATGTAAAGGTTATAGAAGAAGGGAAGGATAAGGGTAGATGTGTAACAACCTATACAAGTGATGGGAATGTAACAGTATGTAAAGATATAGATGCTAAAGGATTCATGGATATGCTATTTAAGAGACTAAGTTAATGCTATCTCTAATCAATAGCCTATTATTTTAAATTACCTAGATAACCTTTATCTCATGCATTAACTTACTTACTTGAGGGTTATCTAGCATACTTAATAACTCTGAGTAGTATGGACATGCCCTAGTCTCCTCTTTAGTAACCTTTAATGCTGCTGCTATATTAGCAAGGAATAGAGACTCAGCCTCACCGTAACCCCTTAATAACAGTGCTACAAACGCACCAATTAACACATCACCTGCACCAACTGTACTCTTTACTTGCATACCAATGGCATTAAGATCAAGTGCAGGAACAGATAAGGTATTACCATTACTCCAATGCATAATACAACCCTTAGAGCCTAGTGTAACTATAACCTTCCTAGCCTTTAATGCCTTAACACCTTGCATAATATCTGTAGCATCTGCTAAGGTTAAGCACTCATACTCATTAAGTATTAGGTAATCTACCTTGCTTATACTATCCTTCAGTGCATCATAACCTAGCCTAGTTAGCAATGCTGGTGCCCATGTAACCCTCTTATCCAATGCTCTAGCCTTATCTATAAGTGAGGATGCAAAGGATATAGGAGGATCTATTACTACAACATGCTTTACATCCTTTAATGTATTGCTTATATGCTCCTCATCAAGCATCTCTGCCTTAAGCATATCATTAACTGCTTTATAGGTTAGTATCATATTCTCCCCTCTCTTATCTACAAGTATATATGCTTGACCAGATTGTACATCAAACCTCTTTACGCATGATACATCTACACCCTCTTGCTCAAGTATGCTTATCTGCTTATCTCCTATTGCATCGTTACCTAATGCACCTAGTATACCAACCTTCCTATCCTTATTATTATTATTTAGTATCCTAGCACTTGCTACAGCAGTATTTGCTCCCTTGCCACCTGCTACATTAATAACCTTCTTAACCTTTACCTCCTCTCCAGCCTTAGGGAACTCATCCACAAATAGTGTTACATCCCAGTTTATAGCCCCAGATACAAGTTCTATCATCCTATCAATATAGATAAAGGCTGTATGGCTTAATTAAGTGTATCTTAATAATCTTAATAACCTGCTCTATACTGCTTACAGATATTACATCATCTATACCATTTATAGGATCCCTTAGCATTACTATATAATTATCTGTAATATCTTTATTGATGAAGATGGTTCTGCCTTTGGAATCAACGATCCTTATTCCAGAATCGTACTCTAAAGAATTAAGAGTATCAAGCAATGAGTGCTCATCCTCAATACAACTCATATCTACTCTACATTCATTCCTAATAATAATCGTTAGTGTTAGTTAAGATAGTTAATTACAACTTGATTTATACAACTATACTATTTATTATTACATGCAGGGAGAGAATAGCAGTATTACTACTGTAAGGATATATGGATTGGAAAGGGTATTCAGGCAGTTCCTTGATATGGAGCCTGCCTCAATGCTTATAAGAGGTTTACCAGGTACAGGGAAGACTACACTTGCATTGGAGTTGATCAACATGATGCATGAGAAGTACAACTGCTTCTATATATCAACTAGGGTATCATTTACAAAGCTGCAAAGATACTACCCTTGGATAATAGGGCTTATCAATGATAACTCTCTACTATCTTACAGTAATGCAAGCAATGCAGCCATAGACCTTAGGCTTGGTAGTGCAAGTGGTACAATGGAGTTAGTATTGGATCTAATAACTAACAATAAGAAGGCACTAATAGTATTAGATAGCTGGGACTCCTTGGTTAATTACGCTAAGAGGGAGGAGAGGATAAAGATGGAGAAGACCATGGTTACAGTTGCTGATACGCATGATGCATTACTTATATTCGTTAGCGAGGAGCCAGAGTTTAATACGGTATCTTACTCTGTAGATGGCATAGTAACATTAAGCATGGAGCAGTATTGCAATACTAGGATAAGAAAGATGAGCATAGATAAGATGAGAGGCGTTGCAGTTAATAACTATACATACCTTTACACACTATTAAATGCTAGATTCACTATCTTACCTACCTTATGTGATTACATAAGCCTAATAGATAAAGGTAAGGATGAATATCACAGCAGTAGTTACTATGGAAATGGTAATGCTATTGTAGACTATAAAGAGGATATGAGTAACAATAGTAATAGAAGAGGGGAAGATGCATATGCTATTATACCTACTTGGAGTATAGACCTTGATAACCTTCTAGGTAGAGGATTCAAGAACGGTAGCAGTGTACTGCTAGAGGTTGATCCTTTAATTGATGAATCCATTCTACTCTCAATGCTTACAAAGATGATAGTAAGAAATAGCATCAATGATCCTAGCAGATGTATAATAGTATCAGATACACCTGAGAGACCACTTGGTAGATTGGTAAGGTATGTAAATGGATACTATAACAATGGAGATAGAATAAATGATAACATAAGCAATAATAGCAGCAGTAATAATATTATCTTACTTACAGACAAGACAAGGTTATTCAAGAGTAGTATAAATGCTAACATATTAACCTTTGATACAGATACATTCTTTAACAGATATGAGGAGATTATGCTCAAGTATAAGAGACCAGCATTGATGATACTAGACCATAGCATAATTGATAGATACGAGTTAAGTAAGGCAGCAAGTATAATAAATGCTATTAAAGATGATGGTAATGTTATAGTTATAATAGCAGATACCACATTGAATAACTTATCAGCAACCAAGAGTCTTACAGATACGCATATGAAGTTACTTCTATTAGAGAATGTACCATTACTGCATGTAACAAAACCATCATTAGGCTTGTTTGGAGTAGCATATAGTAACAATGGGTTATCTTACTCTCTCATAAAGGTGGTTTAGATGAGCAACTGTGAAGAGAATAATGATCTTTATGCAAAGATATCAAGTGCAATTAGAGGGTATCTATGTACAGTACTTGGGGAGAGCAGTGTAAAGGTTATTGAGTACTATCTAAGTAAGAGAGGTATTGATCATAACTATATATATACTGATCCTGATAACTTACAGCAGAGCTTAGCATTACTCTTTGGTGATGGTTCAAAGATCCTTACAATAGAGATAGCAAAGATGTTATGTAATGAATTTGGCATAGTACTTGATGACTATAGTAGCATGATAGATCTTAAGAGTGTAGTAAATGCAATAGCACATAAGCAAGGATTAGATATGAGCAAGATAAATAAATAAACGCTAGTTAAATCATCTATATATATAAAAATAAATTATACTTATTTTATTATTTATTTATCTCTTCAAGGTTTATAATACTAATCTTAATACCATTGACTATGAGGATATTTAATACAAAGAGTAAGAGTAAGGAGTACTTGGTTAATGAATATAGTAATAGAAAGATGGTTAAGATATTCCTATGTGGTCCAACAGTTTATGATCATCTGCATCTAGGGCATGCTAGGCTATTCATAGTTATAGATACACTTGTAAAGTATCTTAAATCATGTCTTGCTACAGATACATACTTACTGGTTAATGTAACAGATATAGACCAAAAGATAGATGAGAGGGCAAGGTATGAGAGCATTGATGCAAGGGAGTTAGCATTAAGGTATGCAAAGGAGATGGTAAGGGATCTAAGGCTCATAAACTCTTTGGATAGCATAGATGCATTTGCTTATGTTAGTGATTACATAGAGTATGCAAACTCATGTATAAATACTCTAATAGAGTATGGTTATGCTTATAGGCTAGTAGATAGGGTATACCTTGATATATTCTCTGCATATAACCATGGCTATGGCTCATTATCATGCTCAAGTATAGATGAGCTTATGCTTAAACCATTGGATATTATGAAGGGTAAGAGGAATCAGGCAGATATACTATTGCAGTATAGTAGCAAGGATAGAAGGTATCCATACTGGCATATGCAAGATACAGCAGTTGCATTAGCAAATGCTTACAACTGTTATGATATACATGTAGGCTCTAGGGATCTCTTGTATCCTCACCATGAAGCGTATATAGCACAGTGTAAGGCATTAACTCATGGTAATCATGAAGCAAGGATATTCATGCATTTAGGGTTGCTTACAGTTAATGGTAAGAAGATGAGCAAGTCATTCAACAATGTAGTGAGGATAAGAGATATGGTAGCAAGATATGGTTACAAGGCACTACGCCTATACATTCTATCTGAGCATTATAGTAAAGATATGGACATTGATACCAATAGGCTTGAGAGGTTTAAAGAGTTATCTATGCTAATAGACTCAAGGCTTATGAGCAGTGATAAGAGGATAAACTATAGCAATTACATAGATACGTTCAATGAGTATATGAGCGATGATCTTGCAACAGATAAAGTAATAGATATGCTATATAATCATGTTAATGATATGAGTATTAATGAACTAAGGGTTATCTCCAATGTATTACTTTAGCATAATGGAAGAGAACGAGTTATCGTTCATAGAACTCTTTGCTCAGAAGATTATAGTTAGTAGGTATGTTACACTTTACTATAATAGTGTTATGCATGATGACGATTTCTTTAATAGAATAGTGGTTAAGGAGTTTAATGCTAATACTATAGAGGATATTGCAAAGGCTGAGGAGATACTTAAGAGTAAAGGTGTTACACCATTCATATACTCAATGGTTAAGAGTATTAGTATTGAAGAGTATGGTTACTCATTATACGATGAATTAATAACATTATTTAACAACGATGATAAGATAGGCTTAGATGATAATAATATTACAGTAAGGGATGTTAAGGAAGATGAGGATGTTAGCATATGGATAGATGTATTCTCTAACTCATTCAATATAAGCCATTACAGGGATGAGATAAGGGAAAGGGTAACAAGGGCTATTAACACTAGTAATAGGCTTATACTAAGGCTAGCATATAAGGGAGACTACAATAATGGCAATAACAAGCCTATAGGCTGCTCTGCCCTATTCTTAACCTCAAGTGTTATTGGTCTTTACTGTTTAGGTGTGCTCCCAGATTATAGGAGGAGAGGTATAGCAGGATCTCTTATAAGTAATGCTTTACTTGAGGCAAAGAGCAGGGGTTTAATGCTTGTAGTTCAGACATTTGCTAGGGACAACCTTGTACCCCTTTACTCTAAGCACGGATTCACATACGCTTACTCAAAGTTCATCTACTGTAATAATCAATAGGATAAAAGTATAGACAGAAAAGAAGTACTTATCTAATCGATCTGATCATACTAGCAAAGAGGAATGGTAGTATTAGTGTAGCCTCTCCATGTACTGTTACATGCTTTGCATCTACCTTAACCTTACCCCATGATATAGCCTCCTTAACCAATGCACCACTAAGGCTACCATCGTACTCTACAGCAGTAGTTATGTATACAGCATAGTCAAGCCCTCCCTTGAACTGGTTCCACCAGAGTGTATGATGTTTAGATATACCTCCTCCAATCATAAGTGCACCACTCCTCCTAGCATTGAAGATAAGTTCAGCAAGAAGATCAGCATCCTTGAGCAGGTTAAGTCTAAAGTCCTTATGCCTTTGAGCAAATAACCATACTTGAGTCCCAATAGCACCGTCCATTATACCAGGTACAAACACAGGTATACCATTCTTGTAAGCCCAGTATAAGAAGGATGACTCATTAGCATTCTTACCAAGTAGATAACATAACTCATGGCTAGATAACTCCCTTACACCCTTATCATAATTATCCTCAAGTACCTGCTGTACTACCTTCTCAATCAATGGTCCATAGTTGTTTAATGGTACTAGAACATTACCTAACCTATGTATATGCTCATCAGCAAGTTTATAATCATCTAGATCAAAATCCCCAGTATAGTAGTTAGAGTAGGTTCTAGCAATATCATGGTCTAATGCCCCACATGTGGTTATTACTGCGTTGAACATCTTATACTTTAACATATCCCTTACTATCCCTCTAAGCCCAGTTGCTATTATAGCACCAACGAATGATAATAGCCTTAAGCACTCCATATCGTTAAGCATGCTCTTAAGTATATTTGATGCTAAGGCAAGATGCCTTGCCATGAAGCCACCAGAGTTAAGCATCTCTTGCATTATATGCTCAATTGTAGAGTTCTCATCTATGCTGATATCCTTAACCTTCCACTCCAGCATGCTTAATCTACAAGTGTGTACTATATAGTAATTTTGCTTAGGAAAGGTTTATTTTAATATACATATGTGTAAGATGCATGGGAAGGAAGGTAAGGGTAGCGATAGCAGGTGTAGGTAACTGTGCATCTGCACTTGTGCAAGGTACAAAGTATTACTCACATGAGAACGATGCAGTAGGGCTTATAGCATACAACCTTGCTGGGATAACACCAAGTGATATAGAGTTCGTTGCTGCATTTGATGTTGCTGCAAACAAGGTAGGCAAGGACCTTGCAGAGGGTATATTTGCTGAGCCTAATAACACTCTAAAGGTATGTGATGTTGAGCCTCTAGGGGTTAAGATAGAGAAGGGTGAAGTACATGATGGTATAGGTAGGCATCTAAGTAGTATTGTAAAGGTATCTGATGAACCAGCAGTTAATGTTGCTAAGAGGCTTAAAGAGACAAAGGCAGATGTTCTAATAAACTACTTGCCAGTTGGTAGCGTTAAAGGGACCATGTACTATGCTGAGCAGGCATTAGATGCTGGTGTTGCATTCATAAATGCAATGCCTGTATTCATAGCATCTGATAATAGATGGGAACAAAAGTTCATTAGCAAGGGTTTACCAGTTGCTGGAGATGATGTTATGAGCCAGCTTGGGGCAACTGTACTTCATAAGACACTTATAAAACTATTGGTAGATAGAGGGGTAAAGGTTGAGGAGACGTATCAGTTGAATATAGGTGGTGATGCAGACTTTTATAACATGCTAGATGAGGATAGGCTAGAGCATAAGAGGGAGAGCAAGGCTAGTGCTGTAAGAGCAATGTTGCCTTATGATGTACCAATGCGTATAGGACCAAGTGATTATGTAGGGTTCCTTAAGAATGAGAAGGTATGCTACATATACATAAAAGGGCATTACTTCTGTAACGTGCCTTTAGAGATAAATGTTAAACTAAATGTTATAGATGCTTACAATAGCGCTGGAGTTATGATAGATGCCATAAGGGCTATGAAGGTTGCATTAGATAGAGGTGTTAGTGGTGCTTTGATTAGCGTATCAGCATACTGCTTCAAGCATCCACCTGTACAAATGCCATATAACGATGCAAAGCATGCATTTCTAGAGTTCATAGAGGGTAAGAGGGATAGGTAGTAGCAATAATTAAGTTAATTTATTTGATTTTGATCTTAGTTTATGCATAATAATATTATTAATATTACTAGTTGCCCTTAATCAAGACAGAGTAATCCTTCCTTAACTCATTCATCCTAATACTCCTTATCCTCCTACTAGTCTCTACATCTATATCACTTATTATAACATGCTCTCCCCCAGATGCTACAACTGTATCTGGGAGTACTATATCCAAAGCCTCATCATATCTTAGATCAACTATTATGCTCATGCCCCCAAACTTCTCACTACATAGGTTAGGTGCTATACATGGAACTCTATTCTCCAATGCTCTAGCCTTAACATATATATGCCAAGGCTCTATACCCTCGCTTATTATCCTTGATGGGAAGAAGATAAGGTCTGCATTATTTAATGCTAGTGCTCTTGCAACCTCTGGGAATACAACGTCATGGCATATTGCTACACCAAACCTTACACCATTATGCTCAAATAACAAGAGCCTATCCCCTGCCTTAACCTTCTCAACCTCTAGCCCATAAGGATGCAGTTTGAACTGCTCGCCTATTATGCTACCATCAACGCCTATAACTGGGCATGAGATATACAGGTTACCATCTATACTTCTATAGAATGCTCCACTAACTATAACCATGCCATACTCTATAGCACTCTCCTGCAAAGGTTTAAGCTCATCAAGGCTATCCAACTGCTTAGGGTACCACTGCTCTGGTAAGCATACTATATCGGATCTAGCAGAACCTACCTTCTTTAACAGATCTACAACATGCTCAATAGCCTCATCTATACTATCCTTAACCTCTAACTGTAATAGTGCTACCCTAACCATAGTACTCCTATACTCATAACCATATAATAACTAATGTGTAATCAAAACGTTACATTATTATTAACTACTTACCATCTACCTTACTTATCCTCCTCATTACCATCTCATGCAAAGCCTCAAGCATCTCCTTCCTATCCTCCATAAGTACTACATCACTATAACCTGATACTATAAGCATATGGCTGAATGGTGATGGTACATCGCTAGCCTTGCATATTATGAACCTCCTCTTTCCTTGCTCTATATCCCTTAACACTAACTCTGCTCTATTAACATCCATTAGATCCTCCATAACCTCTCTATACACCTCCTCTAATACTGGGAACCCATCTAACCTATCGCATAACCTCATCAGTATCTCAGCATTAGTCTGCTGCCTTGCGACTGTAACCTCGTAGCCCTTGTAACTCCTTAGTATCATCAATGCTCTTACTGCACAGTGCCTAAACCTTGTCTTAACCATCTCAGTGTTCCTTATAGCATTAAATAGTAGCATCCTAATGTTACTAGAGTTAACCTTGGATAACAATTCCTTAACATCTATATCATCATAACCAAGCATGAGCATGAATGCACTATCTGTAACTGCTATAGCAATATTCTTCCTAAGCATAACCTTTGCTGCTTGAGCGTATGCCCTTGCTAGAGCATCGTTAACCCTTCTACCAAATACTGTGTGGAATATTATATTCCTCTTCCCTTGCTCATCTATGTAATACTCTATGAGCAGGTTCTTATCGCTAGGATAATCCTTAGCCATATCTACCCCTAGAACCTTTAAGAACCTGTACTCTGCATCCATATAAGCAAGTATAGCATTAGCAGCATTTGTATCTGTATACAACTTATCCTTTATCATCCTAACTATACTACTCTTCTTATCCTTACCTTGATGAAGCATTGAGAATATTAAACCTCTTATCCTTGCTATCTCTTCACCAAGATCAAAGCTTAATGGTAGCATCTCACTGAACCAGCTTGGTATTGTAGGCTTCAAGCCCTCTACTCTTCTAACTATTGCAGTTAGAGCCTTGCTTGATATGAACTCATAAGTCTTGCCTCCTAGCACAAATATATCCCCAGGGCTTAAACGCTCAAGGAACTCCTCCTCTATACTACCAACCCATTTACCATCCCTAGTATATACTTTAACGGCAACCTCATCTGGTATGGTTCCAATGTTTGTTGCATATATCATCCTTGCAGTTAATCCTCTCTTACCAAACTCTTCAGTAGCCTCATCGTACCATATCTTACCATATACCTTATGACCCTCTAAGCCCTTGTACATACCTGCTAGATACTTGAGTACTTGCTTGAACTTATCAATACTTAAATCCTTATAGCAGTAACTCCTCCTAACTATACTGTATGCCTCATATACATTACGCTTCTTCTCTATTGCCATACCAAGTATATGCTGAGCAAGTACATCTAGTGCATTCTTTGGTATATGTACACTATCTATCTTGCCTTGCATTGCGTTCATGCACATAACAGCATCCTCTACAAGATCATCGTTATCCATTGCTATAAGATAACCCTTTGACTCAAGCTCCAATGAATGCCCAGATCTACCTACCCTTTGAAGGCATCTTGCTATTGACTTTGGAGAGCCTATCTGTACTACAGCATCTATGCTACCTATATCTATGCCTAACTCTAGGCTAGTGCTTGTAACAACTACCCTCATCTTTCCATTCTTAAGCTTATCCTCAACATCAAGCCTTATCTCTCTTGATAATGAACTATGGTGTGCTGCTAACTCATCAGCATCAACAACATTCATCTTTGATAAGTGATAGACTACTCTCTCTGTACCAGAGCGTGTATTTGTGAATATAAGCGTGGTCTTATGCCTCCTTATTATCCTCTTTATTAAATCATACATGCTCTTATTCAACTCATCTGCCTTAGCATGTACTATATCCTTCACTGGTGATAGAGTTATAAGGCTCATGGGCTTAACGAACCTAGCATCTACTATAACACAGTCCCTCTCAATTCCATGCTCATTGTAGCCTACCAAGAACCTTGCTACCTCATCCAATGGATGCAATGTAGCACTAAGCCCAATCCTTATGAACCCATTGCTATTATTACTGCTAGAGCATAACTCATGGAGCCTCTCAAGGCTAAGGCTTAGATGCACACCCCTCTTTGATGAGCATAACTCATGTATCTCATCAACTATAACCCATCTTACACCCTTTAGCCTCTCTCTAAACTTTGGTGCACATAGCACTATAGCAATGCTCTCTGGAGTAGTTATGAGTATATGAGGAGGCTTCCTTAGCATCCTTGCCCTCTCACTCTGCAATGTATCGCCTGTTCTAACCCCTATCCTTATATTGCTTACAGAATTATTCATACCTGCTAACTCTACAAGAGGCTCCCTTAGGTTCTTTGCTATATCATTGTTTAATGAGCGTAATGGGCTTATGTATATGCAATAAACCTTATCTTCCAATAAGCCTGACTTTGCTAGCCTTACAAGCTCACTTATTATACTTAAGAAAGCACTTAACGTCTTGCCAGAGCCTGTTGGGCTTGCTACCAGTGTATTGTTACCATCAAGTATGCTTAGTATTGAGTACCTTTGAGGTGGGGTTAGTGACTTGAACTTGTTCTTGAACCAGGTGCTTACAGTATCATCTAGTCTAACAAGTATATCCTCATCGTCCTTTATATTATAAATATCCTTGGCACTCCTTATCATGCAGATTGTTCTTTAACATCCATGCTTATCATAATGCTAGTTAAATGTATTGCTAAATATAGTAAAGGAGTTTTTCATTCTTATTTACATCATCTGATAGAGCATGTATAGGCTCTGCATCATAACCTATGCTCTTAAGGTAAGAGGCAAACTCATCAGCAAATCCATGGAATGTATAAACCTTGCTTGGATTACATGATCTTACAAGGTTAACAAGGTCTATGAAGTCACAGTGATCACTCAATGGTAGAGTATAATCATGCTTCATATACATATGCATATGCATACGCATCTTTGCTACAGCCCATCCTGTGAATGCAACAGTTACTGCATTGTAATGCTTCTTCATGTACCTTATGAAGATTGTATCGTTGCTCTGCTTTGGTGCTATCATAACCCATGGCTTCTTATCAAGCATACCATTCTCTTTAGCATGTGTATATGCTATAGCATCATGCACTCCTAGATCCACACCCAACTCCTCATAAATCCTATTTATCTTCAGCACTTGCTCATGTATGTATATTGGAGCCCAGTGCTTGAATAGATTAGTTAGTATCTGTGCCTTACCAAATGGATAGCCCATGAGTATAACAGGTAAACCCTTAGCATAAAGATCTGATATAAGCATGTTTGCTTTATGCACCACATCATCTATGCTAGGAAACCTGAATCCTTTCATACCATAAGTGCTCTCTACTATCATTATATCACACCTTGGTAACCTTGCACCCTTGAGGAATGCTCTATCCCTAGTGCATACATCACCTGTGTAAAGTATCTTACCATCTATAAGCAGTGCCTTAGAGCCTAGAACATGCCCAGAGTCTATCATCTCCAAACCTTCACTACTAGCCTCACTAGTGCTCATTACATTGCTATATCTATAACCTCTAGCATATGCTATCCTTACTGTCTCTTCAGATGCTAGTACTTTACCTGTATAACTGCTAGGATAGAATATATGGTCTGTATGTGCATGAGATAGGAATGCTATACTATTACTACTACTGCTATAATGCCTTGTAGGATCTAAGGAGATTATCTTCCCCTTATGCTTAATCATAAGATTATTGTTGCTAAAGTGTATGCTAAGATGCACATGAAGCATTATACAGCTATGATTATTAAGATTTCCTTCCTGCCTACATTATGCATGGTATATATGCTTTAATAATACGTGTTAAAGATGCAAGTATTAGAGTAGGCTCACTTGGCATGATTCACTTTGATGGTGTATATGCTTACATAGGCTCAGCATTTAACTCATTGGAGTATAGGATAAGGAGGCATATTAGCAAGGGTAAGAGGATACATTGGCATATAGATTATCTTACTGTAAGTGATAAGGCAAGTGTAGAGTATGTTTTATATGCAAAGAGTTACAGTAAGCATTATGAGTGTATAATAAGCAAGCATATTGCAAGCGTGAGCATTGAGAGTATAAGGGGATTTGGCTCATCAGACTGCAGATGCATATCTCATCTCCACCTTCTACATAAAGATGATCTATACCTTGCAGTTAAGTTGGTTAGTGATGCATTTACGCTATTTGACACTCCCGCCCTTCAGGGCGAGGATTCTCGGTTCGTTAGCCTTCATTAAGGCTTCATCCTACCGAGTTATGGGCTGTGTCAAAGCAACCCCTGCTATAGGCATATAGCCCATAGCCCGCTTGAGTATATTTACTGCTCCATTGTAGTCAGCATTGCATTGATATCTGCAATTTAAGCATCTGAAGAGGCTTCCGACTCGGAGCCCCTTCATTCCACATCTATGGCATGTCTTAGATGTATTTCTTTCATTAACCTTAATTACTTTAATCCCAAGCCATTTAGCTTTGTATTCTATGAATCTGCTCAGCTTATAGTATGGGAATCCGTCGTTAAGTTTTCTGTTAAACCTTCTTCCTTTACTGTTTTTCCTTATGCCTTTTAGCTTCCCAAGTACAATCATTGCATTATTCTCTAGAGCTTCATTAACAATTGCTCTGCTTATCTTATGCAGTATGTCATTTGTTACTCTTCTCTCCTTATCTCCAATCTTCTTTATTGTTTTATATGCTTTCTTTAAAGCTAAAGACCTTCTTAGGTAGAAGTAGTGTCCTTTAACATGTCTAAGCTCTTTACCATAAAATTTAGGCTTAGGATTGTTAGAGTTTACAGTTACAGCAACCCATCTTATCCCTAAATCAACAGCTAAAATAGACTTGGGATTTCGCTCTTTAACTTCTTTCTCAACAGTTATGTAGACGAACCACTCACCATTTCGCCTTACAATTTTAGCCTCTCTGCAAACCATATCCTCTGTTATTGGTTCATGTGTTTTAATTGGAACGTTTATCCCACCTTTAACTCCGTAGATGGGTATCTTTAGCCAATACGGTGTCAGCTTTGTGTTAGCTCTATAAACATCTCTTCTTAGAATCATCGGATACTCCTTTCCATCTTTAGGTTTACCAATACGCTTCAGAAGCCTCTCAGCCTGCTGGCGTGTAGCTGAGTAGAGTAGAACTGATTTGTTTCCATGAAGGTAGCGTTGAAAGTTCTCGTACTCTTTCCTTAAAAGTTCTTCCTTGCTTTTTCTGAGTTCAAGAATTTTAGCCTTGATGGTCTTCCTAACCTTCATGGGCGTAGTATAAAGATTATCTTGGATTACATTTAAGCTTTTGCTATTCATTCATCCCGCCTTAAAAGGCGAGGCTTTCATTTATTCTTTGTAAGCAATGATTTAATATCTAGCATTTATTGCATATTTACATGGTAGTTAATCTAGCCATACTTGTATCTGGTAGAGGTAGTAATATGGAGGCTATACTAAAGAGCATAAAGGTAGGTTTCATAAGCAATGCTGAGCCTAAGGTTGTTATAAGTAATAGGGCAAATGTTAGGGCATTAGATATAGCAAAGCAGTACAATGTCCCTGCTATTGTTATAGATGATGAGGGCAAGAAGGGTAGGGATTGGGATTATGATAAGAGGATTGTGCAATGCTTGCAAGAGCATGATGTAAGACCAGATAATGGGTTAGTATGCTTAGCAGGGTTCATGCGCATATTAAGTAAGGAGTTCGTTAACATGTACAAGTATAGGATAATGAATATACATCCATCATTACTTCCATCATTCCCTGGTTTGAATGCTCAGAGACAGGCATTAGAGTATGGTGTAAAGGTTACAGGATGCACAGTACACTTCGTTGATGAGGGTGTTGATACTGGTCCTATAATACTGCAAAGAGCAGTTGAGGTAAGGGATGATGATACTGTAGATACATTAGCAGAGAGGATACTTGAGAGGGAGCATGAGATATATCCTTTAGCAGTTAAGCTCTTCGCTGAGAATAGATTAAGGATAGAGGGGAGGAGGGTTATTATATCACCATCTTGATAATAAATAGAACGATATTATTTTAATAATGAGGTTTATCATAGCTCACTATCTTCTCCTATCCACCTATGCTTTAAATATCTAAACCTTAACTCCTTGTTATTTAATTGCATCCTTGTGCCCATAACTGCTCCTCCAACTATACCAGCCTGATAGAGTGAGTATAGCAGAACCTCAAAGATAGATGGCTGATAATCAGAGAATACCAAAGATGATGTTACAAATGCCATTACAATGCTTATTGTAAGCAAGAAGTACCTCTTATAATCCCTAACCCTTATCATGCTAAATATAGCAAACATGAGCATGGTTACTGATAAGGTTAGCAGTGTTAAAGGATTGCTTAGATCTATTACCTTGCTTAAAGTACTTAATCCTGCATTACCATTCAATGCTAAAGGCATGTGTAGTTTGTTTGGATGTGTAAACCTAACAACGTTTATCACAGCATTTAATGCAAATAATGCAAATAGCAGTAACGATGCAAGTCTGGCATGGAAGGTTAGCCTAGGGAACCTCTCCACTATTGCACTACCAACTATAACACCTTGAGCAAACCCTATCCCTATGACTATGGTAAAGGTTAAGGGCATTAGACTCTTAGCAACCTCTAACAGCAAGGATGTATCGAACCTTTGTAGCAATGGTATGTATATTATACCAAATATTGATAAGCATATATCAATGCTCATAGCTTTTAGTTCTAGACTACCTCTACCATTATATACTTTTATAGTAAAAAGAGGATATCTCTTTGTCAATAACTTTCCATCTTCCTTAATTTATTTATTTATTAATGCTATAAGCCAAAGCGCCTCTTTCTAGATTGATAGGTTCTTACTGCTCTAAGTAGATCTATCCTCCTAAACTCTGGCCATGGTATGTCTATAAATACAAGCTCGCTATAGGCTGATTGCCATAGCAAGAACCCACTTAGCCTAACCTCACCAGATGTTCTTATTATAAGGTCAGGCTCTTGGTAGGGTAGATCTCTAGTGTATAGATGCTCCTCTATAACCTTCTCATTTATATCCTCTGGCTTTAGTAAACCCTCCTTAACCTTAATGGCTATCCTCTTTATACTCTCAACTATCTCTCCTCTACCCCCATATGCTATTGCTAATGTTATATAGTAGTTATCATGCTCCTTAGTAGCCTCCTCTAACCTACTTATAAGGTACCTTATATTCTCTGGTAGTATATCAAGCCTACCTATAGCCTTTATCCTCATCCTCTTCTCATAAACCCTCTTATCGTAGTATAATGAGTCTAACTTTTCCTCAAGCACTTTAAGCACAGCATCAAGATCCTCCTTTCTCCTCTTAAGGTTCTCCGTTGATAATACATACAATGTTACCTGCCTTATGTTCATATCTATGCACCAATTAACAACATCGTAAACCTTCTCAGCCCCTATCTTGTATCCATTTAACCTATCCATCATGAGGTTATCAGCCCACCTTCTATTACCATCCATTATAATACCTATATGCCTAGGCATCTTACTAGTATCTAACTGCTTCTCTAGGTACCACTCATAGACTCTGTATACTTGCATTAGAGCCAATAGATTCCTTATTATACTTACTACTACCCTACCCACACCACTTAATCATAATTACAATTATATATTATTGATCTAGTATTGTATGCTAATAACAACTATAGTCAACTTCTCATTACCTTATACATGCAATATAGTTTAGTTTTAACCTACAGATGGTTGGTTTAAGCAAATTATTTCTATGCATAATAAAATACTTAATTACATGCATAGCAAGCGGGATAGGCTCAGCATAATAGCAGTAATGCTAGAGAATCTTGTAGAGAGTAGGAGTTTAACAGAACTCATGTACAAGACTAGGCTTGATACCAGAACTGCTACCAAATACCTCAGGCTACTTACTGATAATGGATTAGTAACATGCTTAAACAATGGAAATGGTAATAGAAGATATATCATAACAGAGAAAGGGGTTAAGTTTCTAAGTCTTTATAATGAATTGATAGGAATTATTAACTTAAATCAGTACATAATTATGTAATAATTGATTAATGGTATTCTCTTTATTTAGGAAATTTTCTAAATAAAGAAAACAGAAGTCTTTTTTAACATCTTTTAAAAGAAAAAATATATGCTTAGGTATATAAAAGCCTTTATCAGACTGATAAAGGTTGAGGATCAGATAGGCAACTCACTAGCATTCATGACAGGCTACATATACGCAAGTGGGTTCATAGCAAGTGAGAGTCTACCTTATGCATTAACATCAACATGTCTTGGGTTAATGGCTACAAATGCACTTAACCAGTGTACAGATGTAGATACAGATAGAATAAACAAGCCAGATAGACCAATACCAGCAGGCTTGATAAGCATAAAGGAAGGTTATTCGATAGTAACAATACTATATGCTTTAACTATGGCATTAGCAGCACTGGTAAATACTACATTCTTTGCATTAACATGCACTGCTGTATCTTTAGGCATAGCATACTCTGTACATCCATTCAGATTGAAGGATAGATTTGTACTCTCAAACCTATCAATTGCAATAGGCTATGGAACATTGAACTTCCTTCTAGGCTGGTTGGTTACTAAACCCATATATGCTGTACCTATACATATGCTTGTAATGCTTAGTGCATTTGACTTCTTTGCTAGTATAAGCAAGGATTACAGGGATATAGCAGGTGATATAAAGCATGGCTCTAGAACAATTCCTATAGTTATGGGTAGGGCTAGAGCAGTATCATTTGAGTTTACTGCAATATACATAGTACTTGCATTACCTCTAATATACTATGTTCTAGCAATAGAGAGTAACCATATGATCTTACTGCTTATGCCTTTAGGCTCTATTCTAGCATACCATGCTCATAGATGTGTTATAATAGGCAAGGATGTTGAGTGCTACAAGAGCATAATGCTACTCTACATACTCATAAGGAGTATCATAATAATTGCTTATATGAGTATAGCATAGTTATTAATAATAATAGTAGGGTGATACTGCCTAAAGTAATGCATTAAAGTCTAGGTACTCAGAAGTCTTCCATATATCCTCAAATATTGTATAGAATTCATCAACAACACTACGCTTATTTGTATCTATCATAACTATGTACTCTCCTGTTAATGGTGATGGTATAGCAAACCCTACCCTTGTTCTATCAAATATACCAAATGGTGTTACGTTAAGATTAGTACTAACCTTAATCTCTACCATGTTAGAGCCGTTACATGCTTGGAGTATCTTTACTATACTGCTCTTCTTCTCTAGCATCTCATCACTACTTAATGCTAGGAATGTCTTTACGCTATCAATACTTGTTACTCCCATGAATCTAACACTCCTATTTATACCTCTTATAACCTCCTTAAGGAAGTTTGAACTTAATGTACCTATAAGGTTGTTACCGACTATTATAACCTCTCTGCTTGAACATCTTACCATGGCTGGTAGAATGCTATCATAGAATGAGGTAGTAGTATATGTTACATCATATATATGCCACTCAGCATTCTTATCATCATTATCATTGCTTAACTCAACATCATAGTACATGCTTAACTCTTCTATAAGAGACTCATCCTCCTCTAACTCTCTGAGCATCTTCTCCTTCTTTCTATTAAGTAGAATTGTAAGACTCTGTTTAGGATTGTTAAGGATATACCTTATAGGATTGCTTAATCTATCAACCCTTATAAGCCCTTTGCTCTCTAATGAAGACATAACATCATATACCCTGCCTAAGGGTATACCTGTATACCTTGATACCTCCTTTGCTGTTAAGCATCTTGCTTTAATAAAGAAGCATGAGTATGCCTTTGACTCAAATGCTGATAATCCTAATTTTTTGGTTAACATATGTATGTTCTCTCTAACTATAGTATTCAAAGCCATAACTATACATCAAGATGGATAATAATAAACTTTTTCCCTTTTCAAACATATATACTTGGTTTGTTATAAACTATCTATGGGTTACATTCATGCTGAGTTTAGCATAGTACCAATAGGCACTGGGTCTACAAGCCTAAGTAGATATATTAAAGCTGCTGTTAATGCTCTGAAGGCTAAAGGTTTAAGGTGTGAGGTTACTGGTATGTGTACTTTGATAGAGTGTAATAGTATAGATGAATTATTTGATGCATTAAAAGCAGCAAAGGATGCTGTTTTAGCATTAGGCGTTAAGAGAGTAGAACTAAGCATAAGGATAGATGAGAGGCTTGATAAGGTTAAGAGTTTAGATGAAAAGGCTAAAGCAGTCTCAGTATAAATAAATCTATCTCTATTCTGCTATAGTTAATCATCTCTTTATTATATAATAACTGATATATATTATTCACTATAGTATTCAAGTAACATAGTCCTTTTAATAATACTCTAATTTTATTGATACCTATGGTAGATAGATATGGTGAGATAGTAAACGGAACAATAACTGTAGCAGCACTGCTCTTATTACTGTTTATAGGCAACTACAACCATAATGGTATAACACTACCTAGCACTTTCAATAACGTAACTAACAATACAGATAGTAATGATGATAACGTTAGCAATATTAATATTAATGCAGTAATACCATCAGACAACAACAATAATAATGATAACACAAGTGAATTACTGCTTAATGATAACAACACCTCTGATAACAACAATAATAATAGCAGTAATAACAACAATAATAATAGTAATGGGGTAGATGATACACAGGTAAATGGTGATGCATGGTTATTCACATACCCAAGTATCAAGTATGTTGCTTTGCCAGTAGAGTGTATAGCATTAACAGATATAGATGAGGTAGCATACGTAGAGTGCATCATTATACCTCCACATGGTAGTAACGCATATGCTAGCATTACAATTACTAATGCTCATGCTCCAACATACTCACCATTACCATCTGATTGCAACAATAATAACTGCAAAGAATTTAATGCATGGTTCGATGGTTCAAATGCCCCAGATAGAAGTGGTGAATGGAGGGCAAGGGCATTATTCTACTCTAGCAGCAATGAGTTAATAGCAGAGAGGGAGACTACCTTCCTTGTTTACAATGCGGGTGGTGGGAGCGGTGGAGGTTCTGAGATGTTCATGGTTATGCCAGAGTCAATGCTTGGAGTATTATCTATAGGCATAGCATCACTAGCATCATTTGCAGCATACACTCTAATAAGAATCAGGAAGAGAGGATAATCTGTAATTGGATATTTATTAAATCCATCCTTCTACTCATATCTTTCTTCTACTTTTTATTATCTTATTTTCCTTTTAAAATTGATTCAATTAACTATAGTATTTGTAATTGTAAAAGGTATTGGATTACATTGATACCTTTAATGCAAACTCTTATAATCAACCATTCCTCTAATCTATATATGGGTTTAATAAAGAGAGTCTCATCATTGGTTAAGCAGAAGGTTAACAAGTTACTTGATAAATTTGAGGACCCTAGGGAGGTTCTTGATTACTCTTACCAGAAGCAGTTGGAGATGTTAACTAAACTAAGGCAGAATGTTGCTGAAGTTGTTGCAGCAAAGAAGAGGTTGGAGATGCAGAAGGCAAAGCTTAAGGATAACATATACAGGTTAGAGGAGCAGGCAAGAAGTGCATTGGAGATGGGTAGAGAGGATCTTGCAAGGTTAGCATTAGAGAGGAAGAATATGAATATACAGCAACTGCTAGATGTTGAGAGGCAGATAGAGGAGATGGAGAAGGAGCAGTTAAGGCTTGAGGAGATGACAAAGAGGCTAAGTGTTAAGGTTGAGCAGTTCAAGTTACAGAAGGAGGTTATAAAGGCAAGGTACACTGCTGCTGAGGCAGAGGTTAAGATAAAGGAGAGCATAACAGGTATAAGTGAGGAGATGGCTGATGTAGGTTATGCTATGCAAAGGGTAGAGGAGAAGACTGAGCGTATGAAAGCAAAGGCTTTAGCATTGGATGAGTTAATAAATACTGGAGTACTAACAGATTATACTACAAACAAGGATATGATAGAGAAGGAGTTGGAGGATGCAATGATAAAGAGTGCTGTAGAGAAGGAGTTGGATAGATTGAAGAGGGAGGTTACAAGTAAGAAGGGTAAGAGTAAGGAAGTAAGAGAGGGGAAGGAGGAGAAAGAAGAGGCTAAGGAGGAGGTTCTTGATCAATGAGTAAGAGCAAAGGTAAGAGGTTTATAGTTAGGTTAATGGACGATGCCCAATACTATGTAAATATAGATGTTATGAGAGAGTTGAACTCTTTGGATAACAGACTCGTTAGGATGCTTAATAGCAAAGATATAGATGAGCATACTGTAAGAGAGGTTATAGCAGGTATGCGTATGCTTGTTAAGAGCAAGGGTAAAAGGGTTAAGGATGAACTTATAGTTGCATCTGATATAATAATACCTACAGTTGATATAAGCATAGAGGAGATTAGAAAGATATTCAAGGGCGAGGGTATAATTCCAGAAGCCTTGTTAGATTGATAATAAGTTATAATGGTATATCCCATATAGGATACCATTTACTTACATCATTCTCCATGTTTAACTCATCCTTTGCTATGGAGTATACAAGCATCTCAGTATCATAATCCCTCTCCCTACTGCCTATTGGTGCAAATGGATAGAACCTCTTACTCTTGTAGTTATATATAAGGTAAAGCCTCTTACTCTTGTAGTTAAATGCAAATATAGCAGCAAGTATCTGTTCCTCAAATCCATACTCTATGAACGTATCTGCTATGGCATCTATTGCTGCAACAGCATCCTCTACAATACCCTCTATGATTATCCATATATACCCATACCTATCGTACTTTATGCTGTAGGATATCTCTTTACTAATGGAAAGGAATCCTTTAACTGAGTCTAATGCATCACTGAATCCTCCTGAGGCCTCTTTTATGCATATAGCACTCAAGTCCTTGAACTCAACCTTAAGTCTAATGTTTAGTGTTATGAATGCGGTTGTTAATCTGAATATGCTACTGCTATCCTTCCCATCTCCTCCTCTTCTCTTCTTCCTTATACCCCAGCCCTTAAATATCAAGCATGCATTGCAGCCTCTAACTCCATTAGCCTCTTGATCCTCTCTTGTACTGGTGGGTGTGTAGAGAATAATCTGCTAAATGTATCACCAGATAGTGCTGGGATTATGAAGAATGCGTTCATAGCCTCAACCTCCCTTAGATCCCTCTCTGGTATTCTATTCATCATACCGCTTATCTTCCTTAATGCACTAGCAAGTTTTGATGGCTTACCTGTAAGCAGTGCACCATCCCTATCAGCTATGAACTCTCTATACCTTGAGATTGCCCTTATTAGAAGGAAGCTTATGAACCATGTTACTGCTGCTATTAGTATTGCTATTAAGGCACCACTAGCCTGATCTCTACTCCTATACCCATATGTACCATACCAGCCCCAGTGCATCATGTACCATGCTACTGTAGAGAATACACTTGCTAGGGTTATTGCAAGCATATCCCTGTTCTTTATATGTGCTAACTCATGTGCTATAACACCCTCTAACTCCTCATCATCAAGCATGCTCATTAAACCAGTGGTTACTGCAACTAATGCACTTCTATAACCCTTACCTGTAGCAAATGCATTTGGTATACTTGTATGCATAACAGCTACCTTTGGCTTAGGCAACCCTGCCCTTATAACTAACCTATCAACTATTGCATGTAACCTAGGATACTCATACTCACTAACAACCCTAGCACCAGTGCTCCATAGGACTATCTTATCAGATATTAAGAATTGGAGTATAACTAGGAATGCACCTATGAAGACTAGGGGTATGAAGCCTACTCCAAGGTATGCTAGGATGGTAAGGAATATTAGATACAGCATGGAGAGTATGAAGAAGCATAGTGATAGCCTTAGAGTTATACCTGGATCCCTCTTCTTCCATGCCTTAGCCTGCATAAATATAATTACGAGAATAGTAGATTAATACTTATTGCTTGTATTGCTTGTTAATATCTATAAAATAAATAATTGGTTGAGTTGATATATAGATAGACTATATGCTTCTCTTCCTTCTATACACTGCTAATACTGCAAGTGATGATCCTATAATAGATAATGCTCCTATTATGCTCTCTGGTACTACTTGGAATGGTACTTGCAACTCTTTAACTACTATTGTGCCATCGCTGAACTCTGCTACTACTTGCCATGTACCTACTTGGTTAGGAGTATATGTATCACTTGCCTCTCCACTTACTATAGGAACAGTAGTATTCCTTACTTCATTATTGCTAGGGTCTATCCATCTGAATGTAACATTAACAACACTGCTATCGTTGGTTGTTGCCTTAGCAGTTATATTATCTCCTAGATTAATTACCCCATCTGATGGATTACTGCCTTCATATAACGTTAATGAATAATATTTAGGAGAGAATACTTGGATTCTATGATTACCATAATCAACAACTATTATCCTATTATTGTTATGATCATATGCTACGCCAGCAGGATATTTAAATTGTCCATTACCAAAGCCATAATTACCAAACTTAAATCAAATACATACTCATCGCTTGCCACACTAACAGCATACACATTACTAAGCATTGATGATACTGCAATTACTGCTATCAATATTGCTACTGATAACAGTAGTCTTGCCCTCATACTGCTCTAAAATAAGAAGAAAGTGCATAGATATAATCATTATGATATTTAATTATGGTATACATATTATATAACACAAATTACATAATATTGCTAGATAGATTATTATTTATATATGCAGATAGCAGGAACTCAATAGCATCATAGTCCAATCCAATTCAATATTATTCCTAACTACTACTATTATTGTATATACTCATAAGTGTATCTCTAATTATATGCATGCCCTTAGTAAGCACATCTTCCTCTTGCGCTGCAGATATCCTTATGAACATACCATAGTAACTACTTGAACCAAAGGCATTGCCTGGGGTTACCGCTACCCCATTTTCTAGCAGCATATCTACAAATCTGCTTATATTAAAGCTGTTATCCTTTGCAACTCTAACAAATACATACATAGCACCATCAGGCTCCATAAAGGATAATGAGTTCTTTAATAAATATGAGTACTCTTGCATTGCTCTTAACTCATCACATATAACCTTTATCCTTGATCTTATTATTGCAACATTCCTCTTAACACTCTCTTGATCCTCTATAGCCTTTACTGCAGCATACTGTATAGGCTCTGCTACACATGATAATAACATTCCTTGCATCTTGCTCATAGCATCTATCATGCTCTTATTGTAAGTTACTGCATACCCTAACCTTAACCCTGTTAACCCTTGCCCCTTTGAGATTGAGTGTATAGCAATGCTATTCTCATAACCATACTCAAGTATGCTCTTAAACTTACCATTGAATGCTAGATCAGAGTATACCTCATCGCTTATTATAGTTATACCCTTGCTCTTTGCTATATCAACTATAGCATCCAATGTATCAGCATCTATTATCTTACCTGTTGGGTTGTTAGGATAGTTAAGTACTATAACCCTTGTATTGCTGTTGATCATCTTACTTAACCTATCAATATCTATACTCCATGAGTCCTCAAGCATTGTCCTTAATACCCTAACCTTTGCACCAATTAGTGCAGAGGTATCTTTATATGCAGGCCATGATGGCTCAATAACTATAACCTCATCCCCAGCAGTAAGTGATTCTAACATTGCTAGGTTAACAGCAAACCTACCACCAACTGTAACAATTATATCATTGTTAGGATCTACACTTACATTGTACTTACTCTTAATAACCCTTGCAATTGCATCTCTTAGTATACTTATGCCCTTGCTCTCAGTGTAATGGTATCTACCCTCATCTATGGCATGCATTAATGCATCTTTAACACTAATGCTAATCTTTACATTAGGCTCACCTATCTCTAGATGTATTATACTCTTGCCCTTACTCTCAAGCATCCTAGCCTTTGAGAATATACTTGTTGGTGTATTTACACTAGCATTAACATTATGATTAGAGGTTATACTTGCATTACTATTCTTAAGGTTACTTGTGTATATATCATTACTAACCTGAACCTTGGTAGACTCAAGCAACAGTATATTGAGTAGTCTCCCAACAAGGTATCTGTCCAAACCTAGTTCTTTACATCTATTAAATATATAGGATCTTAGCTCATCCTCAGCCCTCTCATCTACTATATCCAAACCATACCTCCTCTTTACATCTCCTATAGCCTTTGCTATATCTAGCCTCCTCTTAACAAGTAGCATGATCTCTTCAGTAACCTCCCTTATACTAGCCCTTAGACTCTCAAGCTCATTTAATGCATTAGCAGAATGAGCAACCCCTTCTCTTCCATCCTTTGCATTACTCTCTTTCTCTCTGCCCTTACCTTCCTCTTCTTGCATCTCTTTCTTACCCTCCTCCATGCTATTGCTACCTATGCTCGTACGCATCCCCAAGCACAGGTGGTATAATACCTGCCCTTATAGCATGATCAGCAAGTACTACAGCAACCATAGCCTCTACAACAGGTACTGCCCTAGGTACAACGCATGGATCATGCCTTCCTGGGACTACTATCTCACTATCGTTCATACTCTCAATATCCACAGTTCTCTGAGTCTTTGCTATTGATGATGCTGGTTTGAATGCTACCCTAAGCAGTAGAGGCATACCATTACTTAAACCACCAAGTATACCTCCAGCATTATTTGTTAAGGTTACAACCTTACCATCCTTTATAGCATAAGGATCGTTATTCTCTGATCCCTTGAGCCTTGCTGCTCTAAAACCAGATCCAAACTCAACCCCTTTAACAGCAGGTATTGAGAACAATGCCCTGCTCATATCTGATTCTAGAGCACCAAATATTGGCTCCCCAAGCCCTATAGGCACATTTATGGCTATACACTCAACTATACCTCCTAAAGAGTCGCCCTCTTGCCTAGCCTTTACTATAGCATCTCTCATAAGCATAGCAGTACTGCTATCTGGGCATCTTACCTCATTTGAATATCTATTACTCTTTATCTCATCAATATAATCTAAGGCATCCTTGTTCATGCTTATTCCTCCTATCTCCTTTGTATAAGCAAATATCTCTATGCCTAGGGTATATCTGAGCAGCTTCTCTGCCAATGCACCAGCCATAACGAATGCAGCAGTTAGCCTACCAGAGAACCTCCCACCACCCCTATAATCATTAAAGCCTTTGTACTTAACATATGCTGGGTAATCTGCATGCCCTGGTCTAGGCTTACTCTTTATCATATCATATGGCTTAGAGTCTACATCCTTATTCCATATGAGCATGCATATAGGCGCACCAGTTGTATAACCATTGAATACACCAGAGAGTATCTCAACCTTATCCTCTTCTCTCCTTTGAGTAGTTACTATAGACTGCCCAGGCTTCCTTAGATCAAGTTTGCTCTGTATATCACTCTCCTGCAATGGCAAGCCTGCTGGACAACCATCTACAATAACGCCTACGCATCTACCATGGCTCTCCCCAAATGTTATCATCATGAACCTTTCTCCAAGTACATTACCTAGCATGATGCATTAGAACTTTAACATAAATATATTTTTACCATCAATGGTTACTGCATCATTATACTATCTATGCTAACCCTTGTACCATACTTATTTAGATGTACTAGTTCATTGAGATCCATCCTCTCATACCTTGCTGGCTTCTCTGCTGGATAACCTATGGGTATTATGCCTATAGGTTTAACATGCTTAGGCAGAGCAAGTATCTCTGCAACCTTGCTATCATCAAAAGCTCCTACAAAGCATGCCCCTAAAGATAGATCTCTAGCAGTAAGAAGTATCAAGAGTGATGCAAATGCTGTATCTATTATGCTGTAGAACCTCCTTCCTCTCTCCCCATACCTTGATGCTGATCTATCTGTATTTGCACATGTTACTATAACCACTGGAGCCTCTGCTATGAACATCTGCCTTACTGCAGCCTCAGCAAGCCTTTGCTTAATAACATGATCAGTAACAACTATGAACTCCCATGGTTGGAGGTGCCCTGCACTTGGTGCTCTTGCAGCATTACTTAATATCTTAATAAGATGCTCATGCTCTATTGGTTTATCCTTGAACCTTCTAACCATGCCCCTCCTCTTAACAAGCTCAGAGAACTCCATGTTAGATGCTTTATGATGCTAAGATATAAAGTAAAGATAATTATTTACGAAAAACGTAAATATGGTTCAAAACCATACTATATATTGGTGGTCAGTATGGTAGGCATACCATTCAAGATAGGTAGGATAGGTAAGATAGGGCTTGGTGTACTAGTTGCAGGCATAGCTGTATTAGTATATTACTACCTTAGAGAAGGCTCTGCATTAATGCAACTTGATATACTAAGCATATCTGGGATAGCAGCTGTATGTGCAGGTATTGCACTAATGGTATTAGATAGAGGAAAGGTTAAGGTAGAGCAGACAAAGTAAATTTTAGTTGCCTTTTATTTATTATTTATTAATATTATTAATCAATTTATATAGTCCATAGTGCTAAAGTCTTGCTCCATCCATTAGATACCTCATACCATATTACTCTACAATCCTTACCATCCCTCTCACCAATATCTATATGTATTGAACTTATACCAGCACCATGAGCCAAGCACGAGTAATCATGGTATCTCTGCTGATTGCTCAGATATAAACTACTTGGGCTCTTTGCATCTATTATGCCTTCCTTCTCTAACCTTGCAAGTTCCTTATACAATGCTAGTAATGGATTTATATCCTCACCATCTTTAATTAGCATGTACAATGCAAAATCATCTACAAGTGACTCCTCTCTGCTACCTGTGTTCATATCTGCTATCCTTATCATAGCATGACCTAGCTCATGGTATACTATGAATCTAATATACAATTTAAGTGCGTAATCCTTGCTGCTTATTATACCATGATTATATAAGATATTAGTTAACTCATTTAGATCCTCTATGCTTTCTTTGCATAATACTATCTTTGATACCCTCCTCTCCTCTACGCTATTATCCTCATATGTATAGTTTATAAGGGTATATGCTGCATAATCAGCATTACTGCAAGAGTTAACCTCTACTGGTATGTTATAAGGAAACTTGAATCTATTATTTATTAATGCTATTATAGGTTCTATTAACGTTTTATAGCTCTCATAACCTTTAGCATAAGAGGTTACCATATCACCTTTATCCTCCCTATACGTGTATCCTTGCAACTGCTCTTCCAATTGCTTTACCCTATCGTTAAGTATATTATACTGCTGCTTCACATCATTAAGTTCTCTCCTTGCATTGATAAGTTCATCCTTGGTAATGTTTAGTTCATTCTTTGTACTACTTAACTCATGCTCAGTGCTAGTTAACCTTTCTCTTACTGAGTTTAATTCACTTACTGCTCTGTTTAACTCCTCCTTTGTACTATTTAACTCATTTACTCTCTGCACTAACTCAATCTTTGTAGCGTTAAGCTCTTTATCCTTGCTACTTAGTTCATCCTTTAGTCTTGTATTATCTTGGCTTGCTAAACTTAGCTCTTGCTCTAATGAGCTAACCTTTGAGAATACAAGCAAGGCAATTACTCCTAACAAGACTAGAGGTATTATGAATAACATGCTATGTTTATTCATTATCATATTTTGGTTAATTTATTATATAAATTTTGTAATTAGATAAGTCTATCTACTCATTAATAATATAAGATTTGAATAGCTCGTTAAATGCATCAACCTGCTTATTATACTCATAAGCACATCTATCTGCTCTATCATGAAGTGACTGCTTATTCATGCTGTATGTATTGCTATCCTTCCCATAGGCAAGACATATCATATCGTAGTATGTCTGTGCAAAGAACATATGCTCATTCCAGTAACCTACTTTACTATCTGCACTAACATACTTGTCCTCTCTAACTGTATCATAGAACTTTATAACATGCTCTATGTAATTATTGCTGTTATTAGCATTGCTACTATCATTAAGCATCATTAGTATAGCAAATGTATCTGCTGCAGACTCCTCTCTACCTAGTATAGGTAGTTTGTATATATCTATAAGTGCATGTGCAACCTCATGGTAGATTATGAACCTTACATTAGAATTAACTATATCTAGCCTCTCATAACCATCATAGCTTACCTTCTTAGCATAATCAACAAAGTACTCTAGAGTTGAGTAGCATAAGGTTATACTCTTGCTACTGCTACTATAGTATGCTGCTATGCTCTTACACTTACTAGAATCATACTCTATGATAACCTTAACATCGTATGGCAAGATAACCCTTTTATTTAACAGATTAATCTCATTAGTAAGCATATCTCTTATCTCTCTGTTACTAATCCCATTAGTGTAGGTAAGTATAAACTTACCAGATGAGTTATTGCTAGTTATTGAATATTCATAGTTATTGCTATTGGTATTAACATTAATTTCTATACCTCCTGCTTCTTCACCTTTAGACCCTTTACCATCTATATCAAAACTATTTGTACCGTAGATACCATTGCTTATATTCTTATGTTGCTCATTTAACTCACTTATCTTAGACTCTAAGGCATTGATCTTATTACTAAGCATCATATTCTCATACATTAGCATAGATAATCTATTCATAATGTTATCATTCTCATGTGTAATCATGAGATAAGAGGATGCTGCAGATATGCATACTGCTAAGATAATACATACAAGATACATCCTAGCATGATTCATACTATAAGATTACATATAGTAGATGAAATCTATTAGTAAGTATCTAAAGATACTTACAATTAATTTAAATATGTGATACCAATGATATCAAGCATGACTGAAGATAGCATAATAGCAGTATACTGTAATCATATAGATGAGAGATACAAGGATATCCCAAAGCATATAATGAATAGACTTAGCTTAGCAGATAAACTCTACAGAAGGCTTGTAGCATCTTATGCTGATGAATCATTGATAAAGGTTATGCTCTTTGGTAGCAAGAGTGCTATAGAGATGTGCAGCAAGGCTACAAGTATGAAAGTTAGCATCCATGAATGTAATAGTATAGCAGATATGGCTAGTATAATAATGGATAGTTTGAAAGGAGATAAGCATACAGATGGTGATGTTGTAAGGGTATACTTTGTTCTATCAGATTGGCAATGGGTTTACATTGAGCCATTGCTAAGGTTAAAGGATAGTAATGCAAGGTTCTTCTTTGAGGGAGCATCTGATGAGAGGAGTGCTCAAGATATAAATGCAGAGAGGAGGTTAGAGAGTATAGTCAAGGTTAAAGGCAAGAGAGGCTTGAATGCTCTTATAGATAAGGTTATGAGCACACTTGCTAGCGATATGAAAGGCTAAATAGAGATATATGCATAGAAAGGCTTTATGCATGGAAATAATTTTATATGCTTAAATTAAGTATGTTCTCATAATGCTAGATCTTTATGCTGTACTTAAGTTGGTTGAGCAAGAGATGCAGGAGATGCATAAAAGGCAGGAGCATGTGATATCATCTTATCAGCAGCAGACTAGGGAGGAGATAGTTAAGAAGATCATTACTGCTAATGAGAGCATACTAGAGTCTGCAGAAGCAAAGGTTAAGGAGCTTAATGCAGTAGAGCAAGGTAAACCTTACATTATTGCTACAAACAGGCATGTTCTGTATATAGGGGTTAAGAGGTTCATGGATGAGAGCTCATTAAGCATAAGCATAGACCCACTCATATATCCCTCTCAATTTAATCTAAAGTTTATATTAGATGAGCCATGTGTAGCATTGCATAACATCTCAGCAAGTACTGGTATAGTATCTATTAATAAGCGTACTGTTGTAAGGGCAGTAGACCAAGTAGAACAGGTAACAAGCAATGATATAGATGGTATAGTAAGATTATGGCTTAATGAGTATGATGAATCTGATGCCAAGAGGATAATCAAGGGTATAGCAGCATTAAGGAGTCTTAACACTCTAGTAGATTACCTCCTTACCTCTGGCAAGCATACAAGGAAGAGCACAATCTATCTATGCAATGATCATGATGATGAGCCTATGCATAAGCATGATAAGATGATAGCAAGGGATCAGGTTAGAGGGGTTATAAGGCATATTCTAGATGTTTAAGCTATATTATAAGTAGTAGTTATATTAATTAGTTAGTTAGTTAGGATGCTATCTCATACCTTATACCTTGGCTCTTAAGCATATTCATTAGCCTCTCAGCATGCTCCTTATTCTCTGCCTCTAGGCTTAGTATAACCTTTGCATTGCCTACACTAACATCACTGCCTAGCCTATCATGTATAACATCAACTATGTTAACCCTGCTTGCTGCTATTGCATCAACTACCCTCTTGAACTCCCCTGGTCTATCAACCAACTGCACAGATATCCTTACAAGTCTACCTATGCTAACCAAGCCCTTATGCACTATCTGCCCTAACAGGAACATATCCACATTACCCCCGCTAAGCACTACAACAACGTTCTTGCCCTTTAATCTACCATTACCATCATTCAGTAGATATGCTAGACCTACTGCACCAGCAGGCTCAACTACTACCTTAGCCCTCTCCATAAGAAGGAACATAGCCTTAACTATCTGCTCATCATCAACCAATACTACATCATCCATATACTCCTTCATTATTGCAAGGGTTAACTCCCCAGGCCTCTTCACAGATATACCATCTGCTATGGTTGAGCCATTGCTAACCTCAACTATTCTATTCCTTGCCAATGACTCCTTAACTGCTGAGAATGCCTTGCTCTGAACCCCGATTATCTTTACATCTGGTCTCTTGCTCTTAACTGCTACTGCTAAGCCTGAGGCTAAACCTCCTCCACCAACTGGGGTTATTATAGCATCAACCTTGGGCAGATCCTCAAGTATCTCTAGCCCTATTGTACCTTGCCCTGCTATAACATGCTCATCATCAAATGCATGTACAAATACCCTCTTCTCACTCTCTGCTATCTGCATAGCCTTCTCCCATGCATTATCGTAAAGCATGCCATGGAATATAACATCTGCACCATATGCTCTAGTTGCTGATACCTTTGCTGGTGATGCATTGATAGGCATAACAACTGTGCACCTTATGTTAAGCATCTTGCTTGCATATGCTAAGCCCTGAGCATGGTTACCTGCTGATGCTGTTACAACACCCCTAGCCTTCTGCTCATTGCTTAATGAGTGTAACTTAACATATGCACCCCTAACCTTAAAAGACCCTGTCTTCTGGAAGCACTCCATCTTAAGGTATACGTTGCAGTCTGCTAGCATGCTGAATGTGCTAGAGTGATCCAATGGTGTTCTATGCACTATGCCATTAAGCACTCTACTAGCCCTTACTACATCATCATATGTAAGCATGTTAAGAGCATTAATAATGCTCTAATAATAACCTTAATCTATTATTATTGTATTGTTATTAGTAGTAGTATGAATACATTGAATTTAAATATAATATATTTAAACTAATTGGTATCCAATATGAAGATAACAGTAATAGGTGCTATGGGAAGGATGGGCTCATGGTTCACAAGGTACTTCTCTAGCCATGGGCATGAGATATATGCATATGATATTGCTATAACCAATGATAGCATAAGAGATAAAAGTATAATCTATCATAGCAATAACAATAGCAATATAACACTTGTAAATAGCAGTAACCAATTGCATGATGCAGCAAGGGTATCAGATGTTGTAATCTTATGTGTGCCTATAAACTCAATGCTTGACTCCTTAAAGATAGCAAGGCATATGCATCATAATGCTACACTAGTTGAGATAGCATCGCTTAAGCATAGGATAGTTAAGAGGTTAAGGAATTATGCATCAAGGTATAACATTAAAGGATTATCTATACACCCTCTCTTTGGTCCAGGTGCAGATATACATGCTAGCAATAGATATGCCCTTATACCCGTGCTAGATAGGGATGAGGAGTTAAGGATAGCAAGGGAACTGCTAAGCAATACAGCAAGGATAGTTGTTGTTGATGATGAAGAACTTCATGATAAAGCAATGGCATACATACTTGGCATGGTATATGTTATGAACGTAACATGGAGTATGCTTGTTGATGATAAGACAAGGAGGCTATGCAAGGAGCTTGGGGGTACAACCTATAGGCTACAGTCTATAATTGCTGAAGGTATACTTAACGATGATCCTAGCCTATTCTCTTCATTGCTATTGAACAGATACCTTAAGGGTTACATTAAGAGGTTCATAAGGCTTAATGAGGATATACTTGCTAGTATAGATAGCAAGGATGTAAAGGGCTTAGAGAGTATGTACTTAAACCTTAAGGATAGTATAAAGAGAGATAATGCTAATAGTGATAGCATAGAGAAATCATACAGGTTAATGTACAAGGTTTTAGCAAGTATAAGTAATAATAATAATGAAGGAGAGAAGGATGAGCCTTAAAGAGGTTCATGTAGTAACATCCTTTATAATGCATAATGGTAGAGTCTTAATACTAAAGAGGAGTGCTAAGGTTAGAACTATGAAGCATAAATGGGCTGGTGTAAGTGGGTACATAGAGCAGAGTGAGGATATCTTGGAGAGGGCTTACAAGGAGATAGAGGAAGAGACTGGTATAGCAAGAAGAGATCTAATACTTGCATCTATATGCCCTAGTGTAAGGGTTATCGATGAGGAGAACTCAACTATATGGATAGTCCATCCATTCCTATTCTTATTAAGCAAGAATGCTATAAATAATATAGATATTAGGCTTGACTGGGAGCATGATGAGTATAGATGGATAGAACCAAAGGATCTCCTACTATATGATACTGTACCAATGTTAAAGGAGGCACTTGAGAGTTGCTTAGGTAGATCCTTAACAAATCTTTAATAGTAAGCTTACTCTATTACAAAATGTATAATGAAGGTAAGGTGGAGAAGTTTAGAGCATAATGGTGTACTGCTCCCTCCTCCATATGAGCCAAAGGGTCTAAGCATAAGGATAAAGGGTAAGGTTATAAAGTTAACACCTGAGCAGGAGGAGATGGCGTATGCATTTGCTAAGAAGAAGGATACTCCATACATAAAGGATAAAGTATTTGTAAATAACTTCCTATCCGATTTCTTAAAACTCTTCCCTGAGGAGTATAGAGATGCAAAGTTTGAGGATATAGACTTCTCAGAGGTATTTGCATATGTAGATAAGGAGAAGGAGTTGAAGAAGTTGCTAAGCAAAGAGGAGAGGAAGAGGATTGCTAATGATAGGAAGAGGCTAAGGGATGAGTTGAAGGATAAGTATGGTTATGCTATAGTTGATGGTGTAAAGTATGAGATAGCAAACTGGATAGTTGAACCTCCAGGACTCTTCATGGGTAGGGGAGATCATCCATTACGTGGTAGATGGAAGCCTAGAGTTTATGCTAGTGATATAATAATTAACATTGGCGAGGATGCTCCAATACCTGAGAACAACTGGAAGGCTGTTGTACATGACCATGAGAGTACATGGCTTGCAAAGTGGGATGATAAGTTAACTGGTAAGGAGAAGTATGTATGGCTTGCTGACTCATCTAAGATAAGGCAGGAGAATGATAAAGCAAAGTACGATACAGCAATAAGGCTTGCAAAGCAGATAGATAAGGTTTTAGCAAAGATAGAGAAGGGGTTAAAGGCAAGGGATGAGAAGAAGAGGAAGGTAGCTACAGTATGCTATCTTATATACAGATTGGCAATGAGAGTAGGTGATGAGAAGGATCAAGACGAGGCTGATACTGTAGGTGCAACTACCCTAAGGGTAGAGCATGTTATGCTTAATGGTAATAGGATAGACTTTGATTTCTTAGGCAAAGACTCAGTTAGATGGCAGAAGAGCATAGTTATAGAGAGTGATATGGATGCTTTAGCGTATAAGAACCTGGAAGAGTTCATTAAGGGTAAGAGCAAGGATGATGAGATATTTGCTGGTATAACATCAAGGCACGTTAATGCCTTCCTTAGCAGCATAGTAGAGGGTTTAACAGCAAAGGCATTTAGAACATACCTTGCAACAAACGTTGTTAACCAATACCTTTTAAGCATAGATGGTACAATAAGCAAAGAACCAGAGTATGTTAAACTATACCATGCAAAGATGGCAAATCTAAAGGCAGCTATAACATGTAACCATAAGAGAGCAGTACCAAAGAACTTTGAGTCTAGCCTAGAGAAGAAGGTCTTAAGGCTTAAAGAGTTGATGAAGGCTAGGGAAGAGATAGAAGAGAGGTTAAAGAGCATAAGAGAAGTTAGCACTAACAATAGCAAGAGTAAGAAAGGGAGCAAGGATGAAGGAACGGTAAAGAGTAATGATACTGGTAAGAAGAGTAGTAAGAGGGAGAAGGAGAAGGAGAGGGAAGAGAAGAAGTTGCTTAATAAACTAAGCAAGTTAGATGAGAGGATAGAGAAGTTAAGGTTACAGATAAATCTAGCACAGGAGTGTAGAGACTACAATCTAGCAACATCTTTACGTAACTACATAGACCCTAGAACATTCTACTCATGGTGTAAGCATGTTGGATTGGACTGGGCTAAGATATACACACGATCATTGCAGAGGAAGTTCCAATGGGTTAAGGATACAAGGATGAAGTGGGAGAGTGTAGTAAGAGCATATGCTAAAAATGGGAATGGATTATTTAGCAACAATGGTAATAATGGCAATCAATAATAGTAATACTATCCTTATGCTCTTTTGATAGAGTCTTTTGCTAGAGGCTTTATGGTTTGGATATAATATAATATAAAATAAAAAGGAGTCTGTTTAGTAGTCTATAACTATAACATCTCCGCTCCATACCTTTGCCATCTTACCTGGTCCTGCCCACTCAAAGCCTGGTGTTAGATCTTCTGCCTTGTTACCTAGTACTTGATAGCAGTGAGGACATACTATGACTCTACCTCCTTGCATAGCAAACTGCTGTAGATCTGAGTTAAGTGCTTTAAGTTTATCATCTGTAGGGTTCCTAGGTGCAAGCATAGTGCCATATGAGTCAAGGAATACTATTACATCTTTGCCCTGCTGCTGCATAGCCAGAGCCATCCTTACACCCATCTCAGCACTGAGCATATGCCTTGCATCTTTAGGATCCCCACTTGCTATATGTATGACTATTGTATGTCCACCATGGCTTATAGGATGCATTGGTATACTGCTACTACTATCATGACTATCATGCTGTTGCTGTTGCTGTGATACCTGTATAGTTGCTGCTATAGCAAGTACAGCTGCTACTGCTATACCTATAACATATGTTGTATACTTCATAGGAGATTGTAATAAAAATATTATAATAACTTTTGTGGAATAATTTTAGTATTATACTAGAATAACGATAGTATTATCAATAATTAACAGTATAACACTTCAATTCTCATATGTGATAATCAATAATGATAATTGTGTACATATTTTATATATTCGCAAAGTATTATTTTAATTATGTTAAATTTAGAAGAGACCAAGAATAGAAAAATGATACTTGAATTAATAAATGAGATGCCTGGTATAAGGTATATTGAATTGAAGAGGATCACAGGATTAGCATATGGTACACTAACTTATCATCTCTCAAGACTTGAGCATGAAGGTAAGATAAAGGTTATAAGAACATATAGGAAGAGTAGATACTACCCAGTGTATGTATCTGAATTAGAAGCAAAGATTCTTGACTGCTTAAGGAATAACACGTGTAAAAATATACTATTAATAATGGTTGAGCATAGGTATGCAACATTACATATGTTAATGAGTATATTAAAGAAGGGGAAGAGTACCATAAGATATCATATAAGCAGATTGTTAAGTATAGGAGTTATAACTGTATCTAGAGTAAGTAGGACAATGCTATATAAGATAAGAGATGAGGATATCCATAGGGCTATAGTAACAATGATTAACGTTACTAACCTAACTTATTAATACTGAATAGCTGTGACCAAATGTAAAGCAAAAGTAATAAATGAATTAGTATACAATCTATAATGCCGGGAGGAGCCGGGGTACTATAATGATAAGCCTGATAGCTTAGCCTGGTTAGAGCGCCAGACCTCCTACAAGGGGCTAGACTCATAATCTGGAGGTCGCGGGCTCGAATCCCGCCCCCGGCATACATCTCTGCATACTATTACATAAGCTATGTTAAAATCTTCTAATTAATTATGTGAGCAATGTAAGCAATATCTTAAGCCTTAGTATCAATTAATTTAGTATAACCTATTCATATAAACCAAAGAGATTAGTATATCAAGTTTAAGAATCCTCTGAAGTAACTACCTCTCTTCTAATATCACATCTCCTTCAACCATCTTCCTTTGTACTCTAACTAGAATATCATCTGGCTCATAGCCCATCATCTTTAGTATATCCTTAGCCTTCTTGCTTACACTAACGTACACATTATGCCCTCCTATCCTTCCAAATGCTATACCCTTGAATCTTACCTTCTGACCATTTATTATGAAGTAACCATTAACCTTGCTAGTTATATTACTTGTAATAACATTAGTTATATGAACCTCTATACTTTCATCCTTGCTATACATTACTCCAACTCAACCTCTCTGTTTATAACACCATGCAAAGGTATAAGCTTATGGGCATCATCTATGCTAAAATTGTTTACCCTTAGTGTTATACTACCATCTACACATTCATGCTTTAGTAGTGTAGAACCAGAGTTACTAACCTTTACTAGAGCCCACTCGCTCCTTAACTTGCATGTTAGAATAAACCATTGCTCATCATCTGCTATATATGGCATCCCAATATCTGCTGCTATATCCAATATGCCAAGCCTCTTCTCCTCAGCAAACATCTTCTTGCACTTAACACATCTCCATACATCAACTGCTCCAACTATCCTCTTACCATGCTTTATATTAACTACCCCATAGTACACATTCTTATGCTCACACTCACTCATCCTCTCTACCTCTTGCACTATCGTATACTTTAGCAAGTATATTTGCTATACTATCTACTGCCTGATCCCTTCTTACTTCTTTACCATTGCTTAAGCACCTCATCCTATAGATGTTTGTTATAGCAAACCTTGGGTTAAGTGCCTCATATCTACCATTCAACTCTATACATGCACCATAATGGTTTACTAACCTTGCCAATGCATCTTTAACATAATTTACATCCATGCTTAACCTATAGGCTATATCTTTAAGGCTCATGGCACCTTGAGTTACTAAGAGGATATATATCTTAGCATCATCCCTGCTTATGTTAAGCAGATTAACAATACCATCCTCAAGAGCCTTGTAGTCCATATTTAATCACATCATAATAAATTGTTTATAACATGATTTATAGCCTCAACTAGTCCATTACCATCGTTGCCCTTAACACTTGCTTTAGCCATGCTCTTAACATACCCATTAGCATTACCTATTGCTATGCTATATGCACATGATCTGAATAATGGTACATCTGTCTCACTATCCCCTATAGCAACACACTCATCAAGGCTTAAACCTAGCATATCCAACGCGACCTTTAAACCCTTAGCCTTATCTATGCTCTTATGATTTATATGGTATGCATACATGCTATCAACTATCTTAACATCAAGCCCTTCCTGCTCTAGTATCCTATTAGCCTCATCCAAGTCAAATGTTCTCTCTAGCACTACCTCAGTCATCCTTGGGAAGACTGGCTTTATCTTAACACCCTTTATCCTCTCCTTTAGTATGTTGTATGCCTTCTCACAGTATGCCTTATCTGCAAGGAGTATGTGATCGCAAGGGGAGGTTGTTATAACACCACCATTCTCCCCAACTGCTATCTTGCTTGTACCTAAGAACATTGCTAGTATGTAAGCCTCTATAGATGATCTTCCAGTAACAAATATAACCCTGTAGCCTAACTGCTCTAGTGCTCTAAGTAAAGATAAGGAGTATAGATGAACCTTGCTACCATTCTCTGTTAATGTACCATCTATATCTATAGCAAAGGCACTTACCTTCATACATGCTTGAGAGCTTATTAAGCATAATAAATGTTTGTAGAATCACCTCCTTGCTAAGGCAAGGATAACCTCTTCATCACTCACTGGATCAAATCTATCATAGAACTCACCTACAGCCCCAAAGTCAATTGGTGTAAGTATAGCAACAAGGTTATCAACCATGCTACTTAACCTATTGTATATATCCCTAGGCATAACTGGTACTGCTAAGGTTATGGATTCTGGGCTATGCTCTTTACACCATAGTATGCTTACAATAACCGTTGCACCTGTTGCTATACCATCATCAACTATAACCACATGCCTACCTGATATATTGTATTTATCGTTACCTCTATAGCGTATAAGCATCTCTTTACTCTCTTTACCCTTCTCCTCTATAGCATGCTTTATATACTCTTGGCTTATCCTAAGCATCTCTATTATACTATTATTAAGGTAAGATCTATTATCATGCATAACAGCACCTATAGCTAACTCTGGGTTATATGGCGCTCCTAACTTCCTTGGCACTATAACATCAAGTTCAGCATCTATGCACTCTGCTATAACACTGCCTACTATAACACCTCCCCTTGCTATGCCTAAGACCAATGCATTCTTGCCTTTTAAGAAGAGCAGTTTACTACATAGTTGAGTTCCAGCATCATGTCTATCCTTAAAGTGCATACATAATAATTTTATGCTAGAATACTAATTAAATCTACTCTTTGCTTATAAAGATAATTAACTAAATACTTGTGATTACTTAATTAAATTAAGCAGATACCTATCAGGCTCATAGAATTTATTACTCTCAGCAAGTTTACTGAGCATCTGTACTATCCTTGGATAACCGAATCGCTCTGCTATAGTAAATAGAGCCTCCTTAAGCCCCATGCCTAGCATTAATGCCTTCTCTACATCCTCCTTGCTTGCAACATCATTGCTTATAAGCCATGATGCGTTGTTAACTGCTACTGCTATAAGCCTTAATGGCTCATAATGCTCAGCCTCCTCTTGCTTTAACTCTACCCTCTCATACTTATCCTTGCTATACTCATAGAACCCTTTACCTGACTTCTGACCATACAATCCCTTACTATACAGCTCCTCTACCAATGGGCATGGATTAAGAACCTTGTTATCCCTTGCAAGCATCTCCTTACTTGCCTTGTATATTACATCAAGCCCTGTGTAATCTGCTAACTCAAATATACCCATTGGGAATCCAAGCTTGAACTTGAATGCTGCATCTATAGCCCTCATACTAGCCTTATTCTCTAACATCTCCCATGCTGCCTCATGCACTAATGGTATGAATATCCTATTAACTATGAACCCAGCAACATCCTTCCTACAGAGTATAGGCTCTTTGCGTAGGCTCTTAACATACTCTAAGGCTATACTTACTGTATCTTTACTTGTCTTTGCACCTGGGATTACCTCAACAAGCTGCATAAGCTGGGGAGGGTTGAAGAAGTGTATCCCTATGAACCTATCCTCTCTGCTAGTAGCAGTTGCTATCTCAGTTATAGGCAATGTACTTGTATTTGATGCAAATATTGTCCTTGGATCAGCAAGTCTATCAAGCTCAGAGAAGGTATCCTTCTTTAACCTCATATCCTCTGGTATAGCCTCTATTATTAGATCTGCATCTGCTACAGCATCTTTTAGGCTTACTGTTGTAGTTATTCTAGATAGTATGCTTTGCATATCACTACTTGCTATCTTACCCTTCTCAACCATCTTGCTTAGGCTCCATCTTATCTTATCCATTGCCTTATCCAAGAATGCTTGATCTATATCCCTTATAGTAACGTGGTAACCTGCCATAGCTGATATCTGTGCAATACCATGACCCATAACACCAGAGCCTAGTACACTTACCTTCTTTATCTTTACCATGCTCATTTAGCATAACTTGTAATATATATCCTTTGGTAGAAAAGACTTTATAGTATGATAAGTAGAGTATTGATAGAGTATGTGCAGATGCCCAAAGGTGCACTTTTACGAGGTGGAGTTTAAACTTGAAGGCTTAAGAAGCATAGCCTATCATAAGAACTGTGGAGAAAGGTTATCAGATGCACAAGTCCAAGACTTCGATAAGCAGTTGCTTAAACTATGGGGTATAATGCAAGAAGAATAATTCAAGAAGTAAAGAAAATAAAAATATTCTCTTTGTATAAAAGAAATTACAACTCTTAATTAACAAGTATAGAAACTTGTTAAGGAAAATATCTAAGAGATAATCAATAGTGACTAAAAAGTTTATATAATTTATTAGCTATTCTCTTTAACGATGGCAGCAACAGTAAAAGCAGTTAGAGTAGAGCTGGATGTATCCAATGTATCTAACATGGATCAAGCAAGAGCATACATAGAGGAGATAGCACACCAGTATGCAGATCTAACTGTTACAAACATAAATGTAAGTAGCAATAAGATAACATTTGATGTTGGCTCTCCTGGGATGGAGGATCTTAGTCCAAGTGATATAAAGTTCAGGATAGAAGAGTTCATAAACATGAACATGGCACCATTCAATATACGTAGTGTTAGGGCAGGTTAGCGATTTCAATGATTCACAATACACAACAATAATAGCAATGAAAAATAAAATTATTCTTTATTTATTTACTAATTGATATACATAATGCCCGCTATATCCCCCAAACCTCTTAACAATACCTTGCTCCTCTAACCTCTTAAGTATAGCATTTGCTACCGATACCCTTACACCAGTACTCCTTGCTATTGCTTGGGGTGTTATTGCTTTAAGGGAAGGGAGTATACTAATAACTTGCTTCTCATCAACATTAATAGAACCTTTGATCTTCTCCTCTCCTTTCTTACCCTTCTCCTTCTCTGCTTGAGCCTCCTGCTCTTTTAACTGCCTCTTAGCCTCTGCACTTATAGGCTTCTTTCCTTTACCACCCATGTTATTTATTTATGAACAGTGATTTATATTACTATCTAATTATTTGATTGATTAATTTTATGCTAGAATCCCTTGGTATAATGCTCTAATAAAATGCATAAGCACAATTTATAATATGATAGCAATGAATAATAATCTTTTTGATAATAGTAGTGCCATGGATTTCCTTACTATAGCAGAAGAGTTTAATGCTATGGAGAGTACTAGCAAGAGATTAGAGTTAACAGACATAATAGTTAGAATACTAAGGAAGACACCAAAGCATATGATAGATAAGGTTGTGTATCTAATGCTAGGTAAGGTTAAGCCAGAGTATGAGGGCTTAGAGTTAGGTGTTGCCGATAAACTTGCATTAAGGGCATTATCTATATCCTCTGGCTTGCCATTAAGCATTATAGAAGAGATGTATGTAAAGAGTGGAGATATAGGGGATACTGCTGAGCAAGCATTAGCAAAGAGGGTGCAGACGGTATTCTTTAAAGAGAGTTTAACTGTAGATAGGGTTTATTCAACCCTTGAAAGGATAGCATCATTAAAGGGTGAAGGGTCACAGGATGCAAAGATAAGGTATATATGCAATCTCCTTAACGATGCAGATCCTATAGAGGGCAAGTATATACTAAAGATAATAACAGGCAAGTTAAGGCTTGGTATAGCAGATTACACTATACTAGATGCATTAGCATTGGCATTTACAGAGAGCAAAGAGAATAGAGATATACTAGAGAGGGCATACAATATAACAAGTGATCTTGGTTTAGTAGCAAAGATACTGGTAGAGCAAGGTATAGATGCTGTAAAGGGGTTAAAGATACAACTCTTCAAGCCTATAAGACCAATGCTTGCTGAGAGGGTATCTAGTGCACAGGAGGCTTTAGATAGGATGGGAGGAGTATGCTCTGCTGAGTACAAGTTGGATGGTGAGAGGTTACAGATGCACAAGTTAAGGGATAAGGTTATGCTATTCTCAAGGAGGTTAGAGAATGTAACCATGCATTACCCAGATGCGGTTGAGTATGTTATCAAGTATGTTAATGCAGAAGAGGTTATAGTTGAAGGGGAGGTAGTTGCAGTAAACCCTGATACTGAGGAGTATCTTCCATTCCAAGAGCTTATGCATAGAAGGAGGAAGTATGATATTGAGAAGGCAATGAAGGAGTACCCTATAGCATTGAATCTATTTGATGTGCTTTATCTAGATGGTAAAGACTGCACTAACTTAGCATACAAGGAGAGGAGGAGAATACTTGAGGGTATAGTAAGTAGCAGTAGTAGCAATAGCCTTGTAAGACTTGTTCCAATGATTATAGCAAGTGATGCAAAGAGCATAGAGGATTACATGTTTAAAGCAGTTAATGAAGGATGCGAAGGTCTTATGCTTAAAGATCTTAATAGCAACTATAGAGCAGGGGCTAGAGGTTATGCATGGGTTAAGTTGAAGAGGGAGTACAAGAGTGAGCTTGCAGATACCCTTGACCTAGTTATAGTAGGTGCATTCCATGGTAAGGGTAGGAGAGTAGGTAAGTATGGAGCACTACTATTGGCAGCATACAGTAAGCAGGATGATACATTCTATACAACATGCAAGGTAGGCACAGGGTTTACAGATGAGGATCTTGATAGATTCTATACATTACTTAATGAGTATAAGATAAAACATAGGCATGCTAGGGTAAACTCTAAGCTTGAGGCAGATGTATGGTTTGAACCAAAGATAGTTATTGAGGTTATAGCATCAGAGATAACCCTAAGCCCATTGCATACATGTGCATTAAACGTTATAAGAGAGGGTAATGGCTTAGCCTTAAGGTTCCCAAAGTTCACTGGTAGAATAAGGGATGATAAGAGTGCTGAGGATGCAACTAGTGTAGATGAGATAATTAATATGTATAAGAGGCAGTTGAAGGTTATAAAGAGTGTTGAGGGTAAAGAGATGGTTGAATAAAAACAATATATTAACTAAATAAAAAATAAAATAAAGATATTATGTATATATTACTGCCCTTCTATAAGGAAGGTTACCTCTACAGATACATCAATCTGTTTGGTTTCAACGTATATAGGTGTAGCCTGTCCAGCATAAAGAGGTGCAAACTGAGGAGCAGAGAAGTATGGATAGTAATAGCCTGGGTAGTATCTTATGCTCTTAACCTTGCCTATGCTCTCTCCCAATGGCATAAGTAGCTTCTCAGCCTTGCTCTTTGCATCCTCTACAGCATCCTTGATCAACTCATCCATTACGCTCTTATGTAACTCTTCAGATAATGTGAACCCTATCCCTGTTATGCTTGTTACACCAGCCTCAGATACAGCATCTACAACCTTGCCTATATTAGCATCTGAATCCATAGTTATAGTTAGTACATATGTAGCCCTATATCCAACTAGGCACTCCTTCCTTGGAGGAGTGTAGTGAGAGCATTCTATATCCCCTACTTGCTCTAGTGAGTATACAGGGTTAACACTGTATTGTGATGTAGTTATCTGCTCATCATTTATGCCCAATGACTTTAATACCTCTATAACCTTACTTACACTTGTAGCATTATTCTTTATAGCATCAGATATCTTTGCGTCCTCATTCTCTACAGTAAGAGTTAATACAACCTTATCTGGTTTAATCACTCTGCTTGCAAAACCTGTAACTGTAACCTCTCTAGCATTGATATTACTATTATTATACTGTGCCTTTGCTTCATTGGTTACCCCTTGTTGCATAAATGCTAATGCTACAGATACACCAACTGCTATAATAACTGCATAGATGTATATACTCTTCATACATAATATTGATTAATAACCCAATGTTAGTGTTTGCATTTTATATCTTAGCAAGTAATTGCATGAACTTTTATTTATTAACTCTAGCAGATATCTTGATAAATGATGTATAATATGTCATGGAGGCTGCTCTATGATTATAGAGCACCTCTGTATGCTAGGGAAGCTCTTTCTGATACTCTTCTTAATATTGCTTGCTATCTTCTTAAACTCTGAGACAGTTACATTACCATCAAGAACTATGCTTATCTCTGCATGCAAGAATGGTCCTGCTGTATGTAGTGAGATGCTACTAACCTTAACCTTGTGCACCCTCTCTATTAGAGAGGCAAGCTGATCAGATAGATGTGGATTGCTTATTATATCCAAGAGTACTAGAGATGACTCTTTTATTATGAAGTAAGATATTGAGAATATGAATGCTGCTATTATAAGAGCCCCTATAGGATCTGCTTGTGGGAACCCAAGGTACACTGCTACTACTATGCTTATTAAACCTATTACAGATGCCATGCTATCCTTTATTGCATTCTTTGCACCAGCCTTCAATGATATGAGGTTGTACTTACCTGCTACCTTGTTCATCTGATATGCTCTATAACCAGATATTACAGATGCACATGCAAGTGTTACTATTGCTGTCTCTGGATGTGTTATCTCTATAGGATCCATCAAAACCTCTAATGCCCTAACTACTATAACTATACCCATGCCTACCATTGCTATTGCTGCTATAAATGCAGCAAAGCTCTCTATCCTGTAGAGTCTTATACCAGTATCTTTATCTCTATTATTACTCTTTAATGAGAAGATTAAGCCTAGTAGCACTATAAGCGTTATTAGAGAGTCACCAAAAGAGTCTACACCATCTGCTATTAGCACTATGCTATTGCTTACTATACCTACTACAACCTCAGCTATACCTATGGCAAGTAACGTTATGAATGTAACCTTGCTTATCCTCTTACCAGTATCAAAACCATGGGCATAACTATCACTATCGCTATTATCCATAACTACTAGTACATACTAATTTTACATCTAGAGTATTTAAGATTTATCATCTCTAACATGAAGACATGTAGAGCAACAAGTTTATATTTAGGTCTCAAGAAGAATCATAGGAGGTGTAACGTACGAGAAGAAACCCAAACTTTAGTGACGTGCGACCAAAACCAGTAGCCAAGGGCGAGGAGTACACAGTAAAGATAGATGAGATGAGTAAGAAGGGAGATGGTGTTGCAAGGATAAAGGGCTTCGTTATATTTGTACAGGGTGCAGAGTTAGGCAAGGAGTACAGGATAAGGATATCGCAAGTCTCTAATAGGTTTGCAACAGCTGAGATAGTTTAAGCATAAACCATTCGTAAGATAGAGTCATAACTTTTTAAATAGGTGTATTTTCTTTCTTATTCATGGTTACAGGTAGGGAGGTTAGGCTAAGTAGGATACTTAGGGATGGTAAGATGTTATGCATACCAATGGACCATGGTATATCATCTGGTCCAATAGCAGGTATAGATGATATACATAGGATGATATACATATGTGAAGATGCTGGACTAACAAGTGTGCTTGTTAACAAAGGTATAGTTAAGAGCATGCCTAGACCAAGTAGGGTAGGTGTAATAGTGCATTTATCAGCAAGTACAAGCATAGGTCCTGCCCCAAATAGGAAGATACTAGCAGGTAGTGTTGAGGATGCTATAAGGCTTGGTGCAGATGGTGTATCCTTACATATAAATATAGGAGCAAAGGAGGAGCCCGAGATGCTCATCAAACTAGGGAGCATATCTGCAGAGTGCTTAAAGTGGAACATGCCTCTAATAGCAATGATGTACCCTAGGGGTGAGAATATAAAGAACCCTCACGACCCAGATATAGTTGCTCATACAGCAAGGGTTGGTGCTGAGCTAGGAGCAGATATAGTGAAGACTGTTTACACTGGGGATCCAGATAGCTTCAAGAGGGTAGTTAAAGGATGCCCAGTGCCCATAGTTATAGCAGGGGGACCAAAGGCAAGCAGTGATGAGGAAGTACTTGAGATGACAAAAGGTGCTATGGAGGCAGGTGCAGTTGGTGTTACATTTGGGAGGAATATATTCCAGCATAGGAATCCACCAGCGATGGTTAGAGCATTAGCAAAGGTGATATTTGAGAACGCTAGTATTAAAGAGGCATTAAGGGAGATAGGAAATGAGTCTTAAAGGGAAGGATATAATAGTAAAGGCTAAGGTAGCAAGCAATGAGTTCATAGAAGAGCTTAAGAAGGAAGGTGTTAAGTATATCTACGATGGCGAGAGTATAAAAGCATTAGATGGATCCTCATACATGCTAGTATTCAATAATATAAGTGATGTAGTTAATGCTAAGAGGAATGGTAGTAGTGCTGGTCTGCATATAACAGTTAAGAGCAAGCAGGATGAGGATAAGATACTAGATGCAGCAGCAAATGGCTCAGACTTTGTTATAGTTGATGCTAGTGACTGGAAGATAATACCATTGGAGAATATAATAGCAAAACTACAAGGCAGGGGTACAAAGATCTACGCATATGCAAGTAGTGCACAAGAGGTTAGAACGCTACTTAATGTACTGCAGTTAGGGGTTGATGGGGTTATACTTGAGACAGATAGTATAGCAAGTGTTAATCAGAGCATGGTTTACATGCATGCTAGAGAGTATCCATTGGAGTATGTTAAGGTTACAGATGTTAAGGACTCTGGTGTAGGGGAGAGGGTATGTGTTGATACAGCCTCTATGCTTAAGGTAGGTGAGGGCATGCTTATAGGGAGCAAGGCAAGCTTCCTCTTCTTAATGCACAATGAGGCTATAGGCTCAGAGTTCACATCGCCTAGACCATTCAGGGTTAACGCTGGTGCAGTGCACTGCTATACATTACTACCAAATGGGAGTACAAAGTACCTATCAGAGCTTGAGAGTGGGGATGAAGTTCTTATAGTAAGTAAGGAAGGTAATGCTAGAGAGGCTATAGTTGGTAGGGTTAAGATAGAGACTAGACCCATGCGTGTTATAAAAGCAATTAGCAAGGATGGTGAGCATGGTAGTATAGTTGTACAGAATGCAGAGACTATAAGGTTCATAGGCAGAGATGGATTGATATCTGTAACTAGCATAAAGGTAGGGGATGAGATATTAGCATACGTTAAAGGTAGTAAAGGGAGGCACTTTGGGATAGAGGTTAATGAGTTTATAATAGAGAAGTGAGAGTATAATCTAACATGGAATTAAATAAGAGCAATGGAGGTAAAGGTAGCAACAGCAGCAGTAGTAATAAGATAGGTAAGATATGCGTCTCTATACCAGCAGATACCCCTGAAGCCTTAAAGGCAAGTATAGGGTATGCATTAGATCAGGGTGCAGATATAATCGAGGTAAGGTTCGATTACATCAGCAAGGATATGGTTAGTGATATACTGTATAGCATTAATGATCAGAAGGATAGTATGATATTCACATGCAGGAGGAGAGATGAGGGAGGCAAGTATGATGGTAGTGAGCAGGATAGGGTTAGTATAATCAAGAGGTTAGCATCGTTTAGACCTATGCTTGTAGATGTTGAGTATAGTACACTCTTAGAGAATGATGAGTTACATGATCAACTTAGAGCCCTTAATGCTGATATACTTGTATCTTACCATAACTTTAAAGAGACACCAAGTTTAGATAGCATGCTTGATACTTTAAATGAGATAAGTAAGAGGTATAGCAATAATATAAAGATTGTAACCATGGCTAATTCATTGGATGATAACGTTAAGATTCTTAGCCTTTACAAGCATATAACTAACAACAATAATAATAATACAAACCTAATAGCATTCTGTATGGGTGAGTATGGTATAGCATCAAGGATACTATGCATGCTTCTAGGCTCACCATTCACATATGCTTCCTTAAATGATGCACTTGCACCAGGGCAGCTTACCATTAAACAGATGAGGTTCATATATGAGCAGATTAGATACATAAGTATAGATACAGGATATATAAGCAATGATTTACTAAGGTTGATAGAGGTTGCTAAAGGAGTTAGATGAACTCTATGCCTATTCTAATGCTAACAAGGGTAGCAAGGTATTCTGTGTTATAGGCTATCCAATAGAACACTCCTTATCCCCTGTAATGCATAATGCTGTATTCAAAGCATTAAAGATTGATGCAATATACTTCTCTGTTAAGGTAGATGTTAGCATGCTTAAACATGCAGTAGATATACTAAGAGATGCTGTTAATGGATTCAATGTTACAATACCACATAAGGTTACAATAATTGAGTATATGGATGAGTTAGATGCCTCTGCAGCAAAGGTTGGTGCAGTTAATACTGTAAGTAACTCTAACGGTAGGCTTAAGGGTTATAATACGGACTACCATGGCTTCATACAACCTATAAAGAGTAGGGGTGTTAACTTAAGGGGTAAGAGTGTACTCTTACTTGGTGCTGGAGGTGCTGCAAGGGCAGTTGTAACAGCACTTTGTGATGAGGGTATAGCAAGTATGATAATAGCAAATAGGAGTATTAATAGCAATGTAAAGAGTTTAATTAATACTGCAATGGATAAAGGCATAGAGTGTAAGGCTATAATACTTAATGAGTCTAACAGATACTCTTATGATTGTGATCTAATAGTTAATGCAACACCTTTAGGCATGAAAGATGCATCTAGCAGAGACAAAGGCAGTAATAGTATACCTTTAACAAGCAAGGATATAAGTAGTAGGAGCATAGTATATGACTTGGTCTATAATCCTATAGATACACAATTGATAAGTATTGCTAAAGATGCAGGTGCACAGGTTATATATGGTTATGAGATGTTAGTTGAGCAAGGAGCAAAGGCATTAGAGATATGGCTTAATATAGATGCGCCTAGGAATATTATGATAGATGCTGTAGTAAGCAGGTTAGCAAAGCATTAATTATTATGATTAATTAATGCAGATATGAAGGTTAAGGCAGAGATGCATGGTGCTATCTCAATAGTAAATGCTATACCTACTGGCAAGGGCTCAACCCTTGGGATAGCATTGAATGTTAGTGTTACTGCTAGCATTAGCGTTGGAGAGGGTATAAGTGCTAATACAGGGGATATTAACTTCATAGCAGATATAGTGAGTAGAGTTATTCCAAAGGATATCATCAAGGATAAGCATATAAGTATAGAGATAAAGTCTAGGATACCCATGGGGTATGGTCTTAAGAGCTCAAGTGCAGTATCAAATGCTATTGCTTTAGCATGCTATAAACTCCTTGATCTTATAAGAGGTAATGATGATGCTATAGATGATATGAAGGTTATAAATACAGCTGTAGATGCATCATTAGCAAGTAAGGTAAGCATAACTGGTGCATTCGATGATGCATGTGCATGCTACTTTGGTGGTTTCTTTGTTACAGATAACTATGCTAGAAGTATAATAAGGCATGAGAGGGCTGATGATAACCTATATGCTGTTATCCTGTTACCCTTAGGTGTAAGGCGTAAGGATCCTACTAGGCTTAAGAGGTTAGCAAGGTACTTCTCATATGCAGTAGATCTAGCATCAGATGGCTACTATTATGATGCTATGAACCTAAATGGAATACTTGTATCATCAGTGCTATCTATACCCTATGAGCCTATACTAGAGGCTATTGAGAATGGTGCTTATGCCTCAGGGGTAAGTGGGAATGGTCCTGCAATAACTGCTATATGCAATGATAGTGTAGCAAGTAACATATTATCTATATGGAGTAATTATGGAGAGGTGTTAAAGGTTAAGGTTAGCAATGAGAAGGCAAGGGTGATGGTTGTTGAGTAGCATTAAGGTTAGGAGATCCATGTTGAATGGCAGTGTAAGATGCCCTCCAAGCAAGAGTTATACCCATAGAGCAGTTGCAGTAGCATCTTTAGCATATGGTAGATCAGTAATAAACAATCCCCTTATAGCAAGGGATACTAAAGCAACCATAGATGGTTGTAGAAGGTTAGGATCCTTTGTATGTTTAGATAAGGATAACATGGATAGGATAATAGTTCATGGGAGGAATGAGTTTACCACTGGCTATAGAGTTATCAATGCAGAGAACTCTGGTACTACTATAAGGATACTAGCAAGTATGGCTTCACTTGTAAAGGAGGGTAATACAATGCTATATGGTGATTCAAGTCTTAACAGGAGACCGATGCAACCTCTGCTTGATGCATTAAAGCATCTAGGGGTATGGTGCAGATCCCTTGCATATGGAACCCCACCTTTACTAGTTAATGGGGGAGGTATAAGAGGGGGTAGAGCAAGTATAACTGGTAGCATATCAAGCCAGTTCATATCAGCATTACTCATACCTTCTATATATGCTAAAGATAGTGTTGAGATAAATGTAATTGATGAGCAGGTATCTTACCCTTACATAGATGCTACCATTGCAGTAATGGATAGGTTCTCTGTTAAGGTTAGCAATGATAACTACAAGCATTACTATATAGATAATAAGCAAGAGTATAAGCCAACAGAGTTCAATGTACCAGGGGATATCTCAAGTGCTGCTATACTATTTGCTGCAGGTGCGCTTGCTGGAGATGTAACAGTTCATGGTTTGGACTTTAACCTACCACAAGCAGATGCAAGGATAATAGATATACTTAAGGCAATGAATGCTTATGTTAAAGTAAGCAATGATGCTGTAAAGGTAAGCAATAGCAATGAACTTGAAGGAGGGGTATTTGATCTTAAGGCATCCCCAGATCTTCTACCAGTTGTATCTATACTAGCATTGAAGGCAAAGGGCAAGGTAGAGGTTAGAGGTGTTAAGCACGCTAGAGTTAAGGAGACTGATAGGGTAGCAAACATAGCAAGGGAGTTAGCAAAGCTAGGGGCAGAGGTTAAGGAGTATGAGGATGGCTTGTCTATAAAGGCTCCTGAGAGGGTTAAGAGTGCTGTGCTTGAGGCTTATGGTGATCATAGGCTCTTCATGGCATTATGTATAGCATCCTTACTTGCTGATGAGTGTATAATAAATGGAGCAGAGAGTGTTGATGTCTCATATCCTACATTCCTGGATGATATAAGAGCATTAGGGGCAAGTATAGAAGAGGTTAACTAGTGCAGATATAAATAATAGTAGTTGGAAGGAAAGATATGGTATGAAGGTTAAGGTATACCATTACTCAAAGTGTGCTACATGTAGAAGGACTATAGATGAGTTATACAAGAAGGGTATAGAGTTGGAGTTAAGGGATATATTTAAAGACAGATTAAGCAAGGAGGAGGTAAAGGCACTCCTAACTAGTGCAGGGGTTAGTGCTAGGGAAGCATTAAGGAAGAAGCATAAATTATACAAGGAGATTATAGAGAAGGGTTACTCAGATGATGAGATAGTAGAACTAATGGCTAATGATCCTAGTCTAATAGAGAGACCAATAATAGTTGCTAATGGCAAAGCATTCATAAGACCAGATGTAAGATCTCTACCTGTGTTATGAGGCTATACAATACATTAAGTAGAGAAGTTGAGGAGGTTAAGCCTAGCGATGGTACAATTAGGATATACCTATGTGGTGTTACAGTATATGATCACTCCCACATAGGGCATGCAAGGACAATAGTAGTATTTGATGTACTTAGGAGGTATCTTACGTATAAAGGTTATAAGGTCATCTTTGTACAGAACTTCACTGATATTGATGATAAGATAATAAATGCTGCAAAGGCTAAAGGTATCAAGCCATTGGAGCTTGCTGAGCATTTTATAGAGCAGTACTTTAAGGACTTTGATAGGCTTAATGTTCTTAGAGCAGATGCATACCCTAGAGCAACCCAGCATATAAAAGAGATGCATGAGATCATAAAGGGTCTTATGGATAAGGGTTATGCATACAAGACAAGTAAGGGTATATACTTCCATATAGCAAAGGATAAGGATTATGGTAAGTTATCCAAGAAGCCTTTAGATGAGTTGATTGCTGGAGCAAGGGTTGAGGTAGATGAGGAGAAGCTTAACCCCTTGGACTTTGCACTATGGAAGTTCTACGATGATGAGCCTTTATGGGATAGTCCATGGGGTAAGGGTAGACCAGGATGGCATATTGAATGTTCAGCAATGAGCATGAAGTATCTAGGAGCAACATTTGAGATACATGGTGGTGGGGAGGATCTTATATTCCCTCACCATGAGAATGAGATAGCACAATCTGAGTCTTACACATGCAAGGAGTTTGCTAAGCATTGGGTTCATGTAAGCATGGTTAATGTAAAAGGAGAGAAGATGGCAAAGTCATTAAAGAACATAGAACCCATATACAAGGCATTAGAGAAGTGGAGCCCAAATGCTATAAGGTTATACTGTCTATCAGCACATTATAGGAAACCTTTGGATTACGATGAGGTATTATTAAAGCAAGCACAATCCATATGGAGGGATATAGAGAATGCATTATATGAATTAGAGCAGGCAGATGCTTCTTATGATGCATCAAACTCAAGTGATGTTTATGAGGCTAAGAGTATTGCTGAGGATGCATTGCATAGATTTATATCATACATGGATGATGATCTAGATACACCAAATGCAATAAACTCCTTGCTAGTTCTAGTCAAGGCAGTTAACAGATATGCTGCAGAGGAGAGGTTAGATAAGCGCATTGTAGATGCTGTTAGCAAGCCATTGAATGATATGCTATTCATACTAGGGCTTAAGAGGGTAGATGTAAGCATGGAGGAGAGGTTAGAGATAGAGCATTTAATAAGTAAGAGGAATGAGTTAAGGGCACTAAAGCGTTACAGGGAGGCTGATGAAATAAGGGATACTTTAAGGGCTAGAGGGATAGAGTTAATAGATCATAAGAACAAAACGGTATGGAAGAAGCTATCTTAGGCTTTGCATACATAGTATGAATAATAAATATCAATAAAGGTAAGTTTTAATACCTCTCTAAGCATTATAATATTATGAGAGTAAAATAGTTTCTCTTGTAAATAAATATATAAACAAGTATCATGATTACATAAATCTTAATAAGAGTGCCTTCATAGCAGGTATATGTGCATTCATAGCCAGTGCTGTGGTTGCAGAGTATTACTATACACTAGATAGAAGTGCGGTTACAAATACCACTCTTAGCGTAGTTGTAGAGTATGGAGTATACATACCGCTTCTAGCATATCTATTGTATAGAGATAACAGCCATAGATACATTGATGCAGCAGGTATTAATTGGAAGGCTGTTATAAGTGATGCAAAGAAGTTACTAGCAACATTCTCTGCAGCAGAGTTGGTATATACTGCTATTAGAGGGTATATGCATTATCACTTTATAACATTAGGTATGGCACCGTATCAAGCAGCATGGCTCTCATCTATAATGGCATCAATAGCATTCTATACTATAATAAACCTAGGTGCAAAGATAACAAGATTATTTAACTGATCCATATCTATAAATAAAATGAGTAACATTTATTCTTCATAATGGATCCGTTGGGCATCTCTGCATTGCTAACATCACAGATTGCCATAGGAGGAATAATAGGGTTCTTCATAGGATATGCTATAAAGAAGATAACCAAGCTTGCTATTATAATACTAGGAGTATTCTTTATAGCATTGGTATATCTAGAGTATAATGGATTCATAGTTATAAACTATGATAAGTTCCAAGAAGCATTTGGTAAGATAGGAGGGAGCATAAGTGAGAGGCTTGTTATCCCTAGCACTCCAATACTAACCAATCTACCATTGCTTGGGAGCTTTGGTATAGGCTTCATAATAGGCTTGAAGAAGGGTTAACCAATGATTTAATCTACAAATATAAATAATAATAAAAATAGAAATAGCATAGATGCTAAATTTATAAATCAGAATAAATAAACAATAATAATATTATTTTATTTAGGTCTGATCTTCTCAAGGTTCCCTACTGTTATCTATATTTAATCATATCTATTGATAGTTGTAATATACTACAATCGTATTCTTTTATTTAATTTATTTATCACTGTTTTACCTCTATAAGCCTAGCCTCTATCATCTCATTTATCAAGCCTTCTAATGCTGGTTTAAGCTGGGTAGCATCCTCACCACTACTACTTGCTATAACATTAACTAACTCCTTAAATGAGATACCGTTACAGACATCCCATATCATAAGCACTACCTCATTAACAGAGTATGCAACCTTATCATCGTTAACAAGAAGTAGAGAACCATCTTCTGCCCTTGCCACGTTACCTTTCTTGTAGAGTCTTTCTAATTCCATTAGTAAATACGTTAACATTTGGTATTTAAACGTTTGCTATAGTAACAGGTTCTTAAGAGTAAGTTATACTAAAATTATTGATATATAAGAAGCATAATGCTTAATATATGCCATATATCTTTACTGTCCAGATCTTAAGGTTAGTACCAATATGTTTAGATAGGTTAATAGAACCACTAGAATATATAAAAAGATATAAACACAATCCTTCTATTTATAATGTGATTAATAATTGAGGCTAGAGATAAGGAACTTTAAAGGTATTAAAGAGGGTTCCCTTACCTTAGGAGACCTAAACATATTAATAGGAGGGAACAACTCTGGAAAGTCAACTATCCTAGAGAGTCTATTTCTTATTCCTAACCCTTTCCGTACTGTTTTTAATAAAACGGCTATAGAGATTTTAGCCTCATTGCATTCAACATTAAATTCAAATAGTTATATATTTCTCTTACATAATTACATTACTGACTTAGCATCAATATCATATTCAGATGATTCTTCATTTATTAAACTACAATTTCAGAGAAGTAGTGAAGATAGGAATTATATTGAAGTATACATCAATGAAAATAGTAATGCCTGTTACTTAGGAGGTCTCTTTACTTCCAATAATCAATATTATCTTGCAGATCGACTTCAAGAAGCTCAATTAGCTAAAGATGGAAGATTTTATAGATCAAGCAATCTTTCTTCAATTTTTACAAAAAGTTTCATTTCAACGACAATAGGCAATACTATATATTTTCATCCTCTGCTTATTAAATATATATGGCAATATTTTAGCGATCACTGGATTGAATTAGGAAATATGGGTCTTTTCAACAATATTATTAAGAAAATCTCAGAGTGGACTGATGCTAGTTATGATGATCTTCTTTTAGAACCTTTCACTGGAGGTCAACTGACAATTCTTGCAAGAACCAAGGAAGGGCGTAGAATAAGGCTGGGAGACCTTGGTAACGGTTTCCAAGTATTGATTACTCTCATGTTACTCTACGGATATGTTAAGCCAAAGATACTACTAATAGATGATATAGAATCACATATGAACCCCTCTTTACTTATATATACTGCTTTATGGTTTGCTGATATTCTTAATGATGGAACAAAGCTTGTTATCTCAACACATAGCCTAGAAGCAGTTAAACATATTGCTGGTTCACTTGAAGAGTATAAACCAAAGATAACTTTAATGAAATTAAAGGATGGAATTCTAAGTACAAAAGACCTTAGCATAAAAGATGTTGAAGGTCTGGAAGAAGCGGGTATAGATGTAAGGACTGCTAGTGGAATTCTTTTATGAAGATACGTATTGTTGCACCACCTGATTGGAGTATAACCAGAAATTTGACTAGTTGGGCAAGGAGACTAAAGATTCCTTTGGCTGGTGCTCAATCAGATATGGATGCATTAATAATAATTGGTAATGGCACTCCTGATGATGTTGTACTGTTGATATTAACACATAAAATGGATGGGGATCATGTTGTTGGAATAACCAAACCTAAAGAAAGGTTAGGTACAGCTTCTATATCTTTAATAAGGCAGTACCTTAGAATAAGTAAGAACTTAATATTTGTTATAGACCAAGAAAAAGATACGCTAGAAGATATATGGAGACGTGTAGATGAAAAGCTTCAAGGTAATGGAATAGCATCCAGACTTATTGAGGAAGATAAGAGAATCAAGATCTTTGATTGTTCCCTTGGCAGTTATAAATTCAAAGTCTCAATTGTTATAAATGGACTTAATGGACAATATCAGAAACATACAATAGAGGAGCATCTTATTGAGTATTACAGAAGGGTTTTAGGAGGCAGTCTGAGCAATGTAGCAGATGATCCTAAAGATATATGGGAAAGCCTAGGAGAAAGGCTGCACAAAGATATATACTGTAAATTACTTAATTCATCAAAGGATGAGATAAAGGAGATCTTCCCCTTACATATTAAGGCATTAGAAGCAGTTTGTAGCAAATAAACTTGCTTCTAATTATGTTATGTTAGTACCTTATCTAACTCATTAGACTCTATAGCAAGTTTTATCTCTCTGGCAATCCTTCTCCCAGTACTCATAGGCTCATCGTACAAGAGGTAGGAGTATGGTGAACCGTTTATGTAAAGGTTAGTGCCAGCAACTATCCTTGCTGAGAACTCAAATGCAATAAAGTTACCATCTCTATCATAAACACCTTCTATGCAGAATGGGCCTATCATATCATACTTCACAAGCCTTTTAACACTATCAACGAACCTCTCGCCCATCTTATATGCCTCATCTAGCAATGACTCCCTTAGAACCAATGGGCTATTGCCTATTACTGTATATGTTATATCCTCTAATCTTGCATATGCTTGATGCATAGCTGGTATCCTGCTTATTGCATCAGCATCAGACTCATACCTTCTATCTATGCCTAGCAACTCAACCTGCTTGCTTAATGGAGAGTAGAAGTACTGCAGATATACAGGTACACCTATAACATACTCTTGCAGATAAAGATCATCCATGCTATTAACTATGCCTTTGCTTAACAGCCTATTGTACTGTTGCATGAACTGCTCTTTGCTTGCTGCTAAGAAGTAACCCTTACCTCCAGCAGCACCATGTAACTTTGCTATTGCTAGAACCTTACCTTTGCCATTATCAAGATCATCTAAGGTTAGAGTTCTAGGCACTCTTATCCCTGCATCTACCATGAGCCTCTCCTTTAAGGTTCTATCTGCCTCCCATCTTAGGATATACCTATTACCAAAGAATGGTATGTCTATTCTCTCTATCTGCTCAACACTCATACTTGCTATGAAGGTTCCATGAGGAACCAGTATGCAGTTGTTATCCTTTAACTCATTTATTACAGGCTCAGAGCATACATGCTCATATTTGTAATCCTTAACCATTATAAGCCTATCTATGAACCTGAACCTCTTGTACAGGTTTATCCTTCTCTCCTCACAGATAAGCATGGTCTTAAAGCCTTCATCCTTTGCACCTTTAAGTACCTGTAATGCACAATGGGATCCAAGGGTGCTTATGCTATACATGCTTAACGTAAGGTTGTACCATTTAATAAAAATTAATTAATTAACCGATAATTGCTTAGATCTATTCTTCCTTTGACTTTGACTTGGACTTGGATAATGCATCTATTAACTCCTCAACAGCTTGGCTTAGATTTAACATGCCTTTATGCTTAGCATACTCCTCAAGTATACTTATCTGCTCCTTTGTAAAGCATACTGGCATAGTACGTTCAGGCATAGTGTAAAGTTGACCTGCTCAAATAAAAGCATTACTAAACGATCAGATTAATAATATATAATACTAACATGAATACAATCTTATGAGCTACTATACAGATGAGAGGATGATAACAAGTAGGGATGCACTTAATAGATACGAGTTCAAGGTAAAGTTGCTTGAGATAGTTGAGGGTGCAAGGGATCCTAGTGCTTTCAAGTTTGGTCATAGGGTGCTTGTAAAGAAGGTTCTAGTTATAATAAGGGACCTTAGAACCAACGAGGTTACAGAGAAGGAGCTTGATCTAGAGGAGATAGAGAATGAGATAAGGAGTAAGAGGAAGTTCACATCAGCAAACAGATGGGTTGCACCATCAGAGATAAGGAATGGTTACATAGTTGGTTATAGGCACATGGACCTACTTGCTAGTGCTATAGCATTGGACTATATTGTTATATAGCCTATAGAGATGTTAAGTAATCTATATATTGTATTTTAGGTTATATTATACACTTACCATAAATTTAAATCTCTCATAATGTATAAGTAAACTATGGCAAGATGTGAGTGTGGTATATGTAATCATACATCAGATAAGGATTGCTTTGAGAAGGAGTGTAAATGTTGTATTAACTTTCACCTTAGATCTGGTCCTAAGAGATTAACTATACAGTATCATAAGGTTTAATGATATTCTATATAAGTAAGAGCATATATCAATGCTAGCATGAGCAGTGATGCGTATCAAGAGTGCATAGACCCAAAGTGTATGCTAAGGTATGATATCAAAGAGTTTAGACTATCATGCAGTAAAGGGCACCCACTGGATATAAAGTACTCTATAAAGCCTCATGTTAAACTGAAGGATGTATTTGCTATGCGTAGGAACCATGGCTCAAATATATACAATGAGAGTGGGGTATGGCGCTTTAGAGATCTTATAAACTTCTGCCAGATAGATACTGAGGATTATGAGGAGTGTGCCAAGTATCTAGCATCCTTGGATGGTGCTGAAGGGAGGTTATCAAAGCCATTCAAGATGAGCAAGGTAGCAGAGTATGTTAACATGCATAAAGATTGTTTATTCTTGCAGCCAGAGGGGTATAATCCAAGTGGCTCCTTCAAGGATAATGGTATGGCAACAGCGTTAACACATGCAAAGTTACTTAACGTTAAGAAGATAATGTGTGCATCAACAGGGAATACATCAGCATCTGCTGCAATGTATGCATCAAATGAGGGTATGGAATGCGATGTTTATGTACCAAGGGGGGAGATAGCAATAGGCAAATTAGGGCAGGCATTGCAGTTTGGTGCACAGGTTATAGAGGTGGATGGTAACTTTGATGATGCTTTAGCAGTTATGCTTAAGGAGGCTAAGAGGAGCAATGCTTATGTTGTTAACTCAGTTAACCCATTTAGGCTTGAAGGGCAGAAGACCATAGTGTATAGAGTACTTGAGTACCTTAACTGGGAGCCCCCAGATTGGTTAGTTTACCCTGGTGGTGCGCTGGGAAACACTGCAAGTGCTGGCAAGTGCCTAATGGAGTTATATGAGTGGGGTTGGATAAAGAAGATACCTAGACTTGCTGTAATAAATGCTGAAGGCGCAAGTACATTATACACATTATACAATGGTAAGTTCAATGGTAAGGAGTTAAGATGGAACAAGGGTAATGTGGATCTAGATCTTATAAATGAGTACTATGAGTACATGGATAAGAATAACATAAGACCTAGGACAGATGCTACAGCAATACAGATAGGCAAGCCTGCAAATCTGCTTAAGGCTCTTAGAGCATTAGAGTTTACCAATGGTGTTGTAGAGTGTGTTAGCGATAAGGATATGTATGATAGCATGGCTGTAGTTGGTCTGAATGGGTTTGATTGTGAACTTGCATCTGGTGCAGTGCCAGCAGGGATAAAGAAGCTTAGGGAACAGGAGATAATAAAGAAGGATGATGTAGTAGTTGGTATACTAACTGGTAGACAGAAGGATCCTAATCTAGTTATAAATTACCATCTGAACCCAAGTAATAGGTTTGCAGTTACCCCTAAGAGGTATAAAGGTTAAATACCACACATGCTTATTTAACTATGCTATGCGTATATGCTCATTCTTGCCTAGTGCAACTGAGATGCTTTATGCCCTAGGCTTAGGCAAGTATATAGTTGGTGTTACCCATGAATGTGATTACCCTGAGGATGCATTAAGTAAGCCAAAGGTTGTAAAGAGCGTATTTGATGCATCTAACATGAGCAGTGAGGAGATAGACTTGAGGATAAGAGAACTGGTTAATGAGCATAAGGATATATACATAGTTGATACAAAGATGCTTAAAGAGTTGAACCCAGATGTTATAGTTGCTCAAGGCTTATGCAAGGTATGCTCACCATACATAAGTGAGATATCTAAAGCAAGGCAGATCCTAGAGTATAAGCCTAGGGTTGTTATGCTTGATCCCCATGATCTTGATGGCATATTAGATAGCATAATCCAACTTGCAGAGGAGTTCAATGTTAAGAATAAGGGAATTGAGTTGGTTAACAGCCTTAGGTCTAGGATAGAATACATACATGCTAGGGCATTGGATGCTGTAAGGAGCAATGGAAGGCCTAAAGTATTATGCATAGAATGGTTAAAGCCATTCTTCACTGCTGGGCACTGGGTTCCTCAGATGGTTGATATTGCAGGAGGGTTTAACTGCATAAGCAAGAGAGGTGAGCACTCAAGGACTCTAGAGTTTAATGAGGTTGTTGATGCTGATCCAGATATTATAGTGTTCATGCCATGTGGGTTTGATGTTCCTAGAGCGTTAAGGGAGTTCAAGTATGTTGAGAGCATTGATGGATGGCATGATCTAAGGGCTGTAAAGAACAGGCAAGTGTATGTTGTTGATGCAAACTCATACTTCAGCAGACCAAGCCATAGGTTAGTTAGGGGTATAGAGATACTAGCAAAGATAATACACCCTGATGCATTTAATGATATAGAGGTTAGTGAATGGGAGGTTAGGAGGGTTTATTAGGAATGTGAACGGCGTATAATTGATCTTATTATTTGAAAAACTATTAGACCTATAATAAATGCTATTATTCCCAACATTATACTTGTCAAATAAATAATACTAAATATAATGAAAATAATTCCCGCCCTTATACACCCTTTTGCCATCCCTAAGGCATCTAATTTACCTATCTTAACTTGGCGTTCCAATAATACGTACCATATAGATAATAAAAAGAAGGCTATGGATAACAAAAAGAAAAAAATATGAGCGTAATAGATTAGCTATCTCAGATGAGTCTGTAAATGTAAATGTGCTTATAAGTATATCTAGAGCTTTATCCCAGTTTATACTGGCTATCTCATTAGATATTTTATCGGATCTCAAGCCCATAAATATACTTAGAAATATAAGGACACCTGTTATCAGTGTAGCATTTGCTTGTAACAGATCCCTCCTAGTTATCCTATCCTCATCCTTTATCCTATCATCACTCATCTTAGATTAGATTTGTATTGTATTAAGTAATATATTTTTGTTGTATTATAAATAATATATTGATGAACACTCTTAGTATATTAATTAAAATCATTACCTCTCCTTGCTTAACTTCAATGCGCTCTGTGCAGCAGCAAGTATTGCTATAGGTATCCTATGTGGGCTAGCACTAACATAATCCAAGCCTATCATATCACAGAACTCTATGCTCTTAGGGTCTCCTCCATGCTCTCCACATATCCCTATCTCCAGCCTACTGTTAACTGCTCTTGCCTGCTCTACAGCAATCCTCATAGCCTTGCCCACACCATCCCTATCTATAGTCTGGAATGGGTTATCCTTCAGTATACCCTTCTCTAGGTACAATGGAAGGAATTTACCCTCGACATCCTCCCTGCTGAATGAGAATACTGCCTGTGTTAGATCGTTTGTACCAAAGCTGAAGAACTCTGCTACACTTGCTATGCTATCTGATGTTAAGCATGCCCTAACAACCTCTATCATTGTACCAAACTTAACGTTAAGGGTTACACCATACCTGCTCTCAACATCCTGCTTAACCTTATCGAATATGCTCTTAACAGCAACCAACTCCTCCTTTATGCCTACCTGTGGTACCATTATCTGTGCCTCTGCATTAATCCCTTGCTTTATAAGTTCAGCAGAAGCCTCAAGTATGGCTCTTATCTGATACTCGTATATCTCTGGATACACTATACCTAACCTAACACCCCTCTGCCCCATCATAGGGTTAACCTCCTGCAACTCCCTTACCCTCTGTAAGATTGCTTGAGCATTCTCATCATTATGCTCATAAACAGCCTTGATAAGATCTTCTAACCTAGGCAGGAACTCATGCAATGGTGGATCTAGGAGCCTTATCGTTACAGGGTAGCCTTCCATAACATGCAGTATCTCCTTTGCATCATTCCTAAGGTAAGGTATCAACTCCTCTAATGCCTTAACCCTCTCTTCCTTGCTCTTAGCCATTATCATCCTTATGAATATTGGTAATCTATCCTCGCTGTTGAACATCCTCTCAGTTCTGCATAAGCCTATACCCTTTGCACCATAGTTCCTTGCTATCCTTGCTGCCTCTACTGTATCAGCATTTGCCCTAACGCCTAGCCTCTTCATGCTATCAGCCCATGCTAGTAATGTCTTTAACTCAGTACTTAACTCAGGCTCAACTAGTTGTATGCTACCAAGGTATACATTGCCTGTAGAACCATCTATGGTTATTGTATCATGCTCATTAACAACTATGCCATTAACAATGAACCTCTTATGCTCCTCATCTATAACTATTGAACTGCAACCAACTATGCAAGGCTTGCCCATCCCTCTAGCAACAACAGCAGCATGGCTTGTCTTACCACCCTTGCTTGTTAGTATACCTACAGACTTGAAGAATGCTGGTACATCCTCTGGCTTAGTCTCTTCCCTAACAAGTATAACTTGAATACCATTGCTAGCATACTCTATAGCCCTCTTTGTATCAAGTACTACCTTGCCTACAGCTGCACCTGGGGATGCACCTATTCCTTTTGCTATAGGTTCTGCCTTTACCTTTGGGTCAACCCTTCTATGCAATACCTGCTCTAGATCATATGCATTAACCCTTAACAGTGCCTCTTCCTTGCTTATTATACCCTCATTAACCATATCAACTGCTACCTTAACTGCTGCTATAGCATTCATCTTTGCTGCCCTAGTCTGCAACAGATATAACTTACCAGACTCTATTGTGAACTCAACGTCCTGAGGTTCTCTATAATATCTTTCAAGTCTCTCACATGCTGATACCAACTGCTTGTATGCATCTGGCATTATATCTGCTAGCCTCTCTATAGGCTCTGGCGTCCTTATACCTGCAACAACATCCTCGCCTTGTGCATTGATAAGGAACTCCCCATAAAGCCTCTTCTCCCCACTCTCAGGGTTCCTTGTGAATACTACACCAGTAGCACTCCTATCATCCATGTTACCAAACACCATTGCTACTATGTTAACTGCTGTACCATCTGCTATATCTGGTGTTATCTTATAGTACCTTCTATACTCTACAGCCCTCTCACTCATCCAACTATTGAATACAGCCTTTATAGCAAGCTCTAACTGCTTGTATGGATCCTCTGGGAACTCCTTACCATTATCTTTGCATATCTTCTTGAACTCATATGTAAGTTCCCTTAACGCATCAGCATCAAGCTCATTATCATGCTTAACACCTCTCTTCCTTTTAGCATCCTCAAGTGCTTTAGAGAATAGGGAATCGTTTATATTCAATACAACCTTAGCAAACATCTGTACAAACCTTCTATACGCATCCCATACAAACCTTGGGTTCTTAGTCCTTGCTATTAATGCATTAGCAGTATCATCGTTTAGACCAAGGTTCAGTATAGTATCCATCATGCCTGGCATGGAGATTGGGGCACCAGACCTTACAGATACAAGCAATGGGTTAGTTGTACTGCCAAACCCCTTACCAGTAAGCTCTTCAAGCCTTTGCATAGCCTGCTTAACCTCATCCATTAAACCTTTAGGCAACTCCCTACCATTCTTATAGTACTCTCTACACACATCTATGGTTATTATGAACCCTGGGGGTACTGGTAGATTTGCTGCTGTCATCTCTGCTAGTCCAGCACCTTTACCTCCTAACACTTTCCTACTCAGACCCTTTGCCTCATCAAAGAATACTATCCTCTTATGGACTTGCATGACATGGGATTATATTATACTAGTTATTAAGTTTAGCCCAGACCAACAGTAATAATAATATAATTATAATCTACTCTTGCTTAGCACCACACTCTATACAGAATGATGCATCAGAGTCTATCTTTGCTCCACATGCTATACAGAATTTAAACGTTGATCTACCCTTGCCCTCATTACTATCAGTACTTGACTCCTTACCCTTTATGGCATACTCCTTTACCCTTGCAAAGAGTGTAGTTACTGCGCCAGTAGGTATGAACTCCTCACTTATATCCATCTTATACTCTTCCTTCTCCTCCATGTATAGCATCAGTCTTGGTACCTTATGTCTTGGATGTAAGCCATCCTCGTTAGGGCATTTATCCTTATCTAACTTGCATTGGATCTCAACTATATCACCTAACCACTTTGCAAACTTTAGTAGAGTCATCTCAGGAGTTGAGTATGTTAATGTATGCATTGACATGTAATCCTCTGCAGCATTCTTAGCATTAAACACCTTCATAACATATTATATCCTCTCCCCTATTATTATCTATATCTATTATATTAGTAAATTAAATCTATATCTGATTTGATGCATTATGCTAACTCTGCTGTTTACCACACTTTGGGCAGAATTTTGCCTTAGCAGGTATGGTTGATCCACAGTGCTCACATACCTTGCTCTCTGCATGCTTAACATTAACACTAACCTGGGGCATGGGCTTTACAACCTCTACCTGCTTAGCCTCTGTACCCTTGCCTATTGCATTATCCAACTCTATTATAACCTTTACCATGAGGAATGCTAGTGAAGAGAACTGCATGAGAAAGTTACCCATCTTTATAAAGTAATCACGCTCCCCTATCTTGCCCTCTTGGTAAAGTGTATATGCGTCTAGGAATGCCTCATAGCTACTCTGAACATCGTTAAGGAGGTTCTTTAACTTGTCTACTAGTGGCCCACGAGTATTATAGCCTAGCTGACCCATCATATATCACATGCTTATAGAATAAATTAAGTGTTTTTATTTATTCATTTATTTAGGAACCCTAGTTGCAATACTTGTGTAATTTGTTTATACTTGCATTAAATCAGATGGATGGAAGTCATTCATTTATTTGCCTATTGTGATCATCTTATTCACTCTATGCTCTCAATGACTGTTCTATGAACCTCCTTATAACATCCTTTGGAGCAGCGCCTATATGCTGACCTATAACCTGACCATCCTTGAATAACAGTAGGGTAGGTATACTGTATATCTCATACTCCCTAGCAACATCTGGGTTCTCATCCACATTCAACTTTAAGAACCTAACCTTCCCATCATACTCCTTAGCCAACTCCTCAAGTACTGGAGCAACCATCCTACATGGACCACACCACTCTGCCCAGAAGTCTACTAGCACTGGTATGCTAGATTTTAACACATCGTTATCCCATGTACTTACACTTGTTGCCTTTATGTTTGCCATGTATAAAGGAGAGTATAAACCCACTAATAATTTTTTATAATCCAAGTGTATAGTATAGTATATTGATAAAGAAGGTAAAGGGTTCTGGAGGGTATATAGTTGCTGATTTAAGTGATGAAGAGGTAAGGAGGGCTAGCCTTGCTGGAGAACTCTTCATAGGAGCATTGGGTAGGATAGATGATGCTAGGATAATATCATACCATTGCAACAATTGCAGTAGAGACTTTAATCAAGCGCCAAGGATAGTTAGAAAGAGTGTTAATGAGTTAGTAGCAGAGGGGCATGTGCTTATTGAGCAAGGAGAGTATATATGCAAGGAGTGTAATGCTATTATAGCAATATACAAGGTATTTGGTGAAGGTATTGGTAGAAGGTATGATGAAGATATTAGTGTAAGGGATATTGTAGGCTCAAGGGTATTATACAGGCAAGAGAGTATAGGTATTGTAAGTGATGTACTAGTTAATGTTAAGAGTTGTAACATTGCATTGCTTGTAGAGCATAATGGTAGCTATACAAATATACCATGGGAGAGTGTAGAAGGCATAGATAATGGTGTAGTGCTGCTTAAAGGTAAATTATGTGCAAGGTGTAAGTATGAGAATACCCCTATAGCAGAGTTCTGCATGGAATGTGGTAATAGGTTAGGTTAAAATTAATTAGAGAAAATAACAATAACAGATTTATTTTAATAATAACAGTTAATTATTAAACATTCTTAGTTCTTTCCTCTTAATCTTCCCTGTATCAGTCTTTGGTAACTCATTTATGAACTCTATTATTCTAGGATATGCATACTCTGCAAGCCTCTTTCTTACAGACTGCTGTATCTCATCCTTTAGAGCCTCCGATGGTTCATACCCTGGCTTTAAAACAACATAAGCCTTTATAACATGCCCTCTAACCTCATCATGCCATGGGACTACAGCACTCTCTAGCACTGCTGGGTGCTGATTTATAACCTCTTCAACCTCAGCAGGTCCTATCCTATAACCTGCAGCCTTTATTAGGTCATCAGTCCTTGCAACGAACCATATAAAGCCATCGGCATCCTTGTATCCTTGGTCTCCAGTGTATAGCCATCCATTCCTTACCTTCTTTGCTGTCTCCTCTGGTCTATTCCAGTAGCCTAGGAATGCTACAGGGTTAGGCATCTTTACTGCAATCTCGCCTATCTCATTTGGCTTAGCAATATTACCCTGTTCATCAAGTATCTCAACTGTAAAGCCTGGAGTACTCTTACCTATAGACCCTGGCTTTGGACCCATTAAGGAGTAGCAGTTTGTTACTATTATATTTGCCTCAGTCTGCCCGTATATCTCATTCAATGGTACATTAAGTTTATCCATAGCCCACCTTACAAGCTCAGCACCTACAGGCTCACCAGCACTACCTAATGCCCTTAATGCAAGATCATACTCCTTCTTAGGATCCTCATTGAACTTCCTTATCATCCTTAGTGCAGTAGGAACTATGTATGCACATGTTATCCTATAACGCTCAAGTATGCTTAATGCCCATGCTGGATCAAACTTACCACTCCTAGGTGTAACTACAACTGGATAACCAAAGTAAAGGGAAGGGTAGAGCACATCCCCTATTGCAGCTACCCATGCCCACTCAGATGGTGTCCAGAATATATCACCTTCTTGTGGTGCAAGCTCCATGTATAACTGGTAGCATGGTATACAGCCTAGCAGGAAGCTATGAGGTAATAATACACCCTTTGGTAAACCAGTAGTGCCAGAGGTGTAGAGCATATGTGCTGGATCGTATATCCTAGTATTGTAAGGCTTGAATGTTGATGAACCATTGCTTACTATACTACTAAAGTCATCAAAATCACTGCTATCAGAGTTAACAGCAAAGACATGCTTTATATCAAGTCCTTCCAATGCAGGCTTAACCTTATCCTTTAGGGAGTAGTCAAATACAAGTACCTTTGCACCACTATCAGCAAGCCTATACTTTATAGCATCTGTACCAAATAGAGTACTCATAGATAATGCTATACCTCCTATCCTGTACGCTGTTAGCATGCTTACTAGAGCCTCTGGTCCTTGGGGTACAAGTACAGCTATCCTATCACCCTTTCCTACCTTAAGATCTGTTAAAGCATTTGCTAGCCTATTTGACATCTTTAAGAGATCCTTGAATCTGTATATACTTGTGTTATTATTCTCATAGTATATGGCTATCTTGTTTGTTGATGCATGTTTATCAAGCATCTCTATACCCATATTGAAGTACTCTGGTAACTCCCATACGAAACTCTTGCATAATGCATCGTAACTTGAGCAATCAAACTTTCTTATATCAAAGTTAGAGTTGCTTATAGTCATAGATATCTACCTCTGCACGCTCCTCTTACCTTAACTCAAGGTATAGAGTATTTATTAATAAACTTTATTACACCTATTTATTAAAGATTCTTGGTTCTGTTAATTAATTAATTAATTATTGATTGATTATAATCTAACCTCTCCTCCATCTACCACTATACTCTGCCCTGTAATGTATGCTGATGCATCTGATACAAGAAAGGCAGCAACATGAGCAACCTCTTCTGCACTACCAAACCTCTTTAAAGGTATGCTCTTGCTCATCTCATAAACCTCTTTACTGCTTAATGCTTTAAGATTTGCATCAGTTGCTATGCTTCCTAACACTAGGCAGTTTACCCTTACCTCTGGAGCAAGTGCTAATGCAAGAGATTTAGCCAATGCTATAACCGCAGCCTTGGCTAATGTATATGCTAGTCCATAAACATCTCCAACCAATGCTGGTGTTGAGCCTATTAGAACTATGCTTCCATTCCCTTGCCTCTTCATAATAGGTGCAACTGCCCTTACACAATGGTATGAGCCCTTAAGATCTATGCTCCATGCCTTATCAAGTAGATCATCACTTATACTCAATGGGTCAGTGAACCACTCCTCTCTACTTATAGGATACCCTGCTGCTGCTATTAATGCATCTATACCCTTGAACCTCTCCTTAACTTGATCAACCATTGCCTTAATATCATTATAACTACTTACATCAGCATAGAGTGCAATCACATCATTATTACTATTACTATTGATTGACTTTATCTCTTCTATAACCCTGTCTATCTTACTCTTATCCCTATACTGCAACGCTAATCTTGCATTATGCTCTGCAAGCTTTAATGCTATAGATCTTCCAATTCCTCCAGATGCACCTGTTATAAGTACTCTCTTACCATTCAGATCATTCATCCCCAAGTATACCATTTATTAACCTTGCAAGTTTAAAGTCATAGTTGCTTATGCCATTAACATCATGTGTTACAAGATCTATCTTAACTATGTTATAAACATTATAGAACTCTGGGTGATGGTTCAACCTCTCAGCATAGAGTGCAACCCTAGTCATGAAACCAAATGCTTGGTTAAAGTCCTTGAACCTTATAGTTCTGGTTAATTTACCATTCTCTATACTCCAATTCTTAAGCTTTGCAAGCTCTGCTCTTACCTGCTCATCATCAAGTTTAACATACTCTTCATCTTCTTCTTGCATGATTATTAGTTCATACTATTAGATAATAAACATTGTTATATCTAGTATCATTAGCGATTACCAACAAGCAAGAATTTGACTGACTTGACTTAATTTAACTTAATTTAACTGTCCCCCGCCTCTGACCCACAAAGGATCATAGGAAGCCAAGTAACCTCACCCTGCCTCTGCACGGGGGCCCGCTGTAGCACGTCTGGGTTAAACTGAGGATCATTACATCACCCCAGCCCGTCAACGTGCACTTGTGCGGGTATTTAATAGTAAAGCAGAGTAAATTTATATACTATACTCTATCCCCAATAACTTGGATAGGTCTAACTCAAATGCACTAACATTAACCCTTATCCTAAAGTTATTCAAGATACTCTTACTTATCTCACCTATGCTGCCTATGCTTATATTGTTAACTATTATAGATGCAGCTCTACCATGCTCATAAAATGCATCCTCTATAGGTTCGGTTACAACATCGTAACCAAATAGATGCTTAAGGAATGCTTGGAGGTAAGACTTTGCCTCTGTATAATCTGTATGTGCATCTGCTATAACACATGCTACATTGTAATGCTCTTTTATATATGAGCAATCATAAATGAAGACCTTGCCTATCTCAAAGAGCCTCTGAGGATATGGTTCATGTATATTCTTTGCAAGTACATCAAGTAAGGAAGGCAAGAGCATATCTCTAAGTACTTCATGCTCCTTGCTCTTACTCTCCTTAACCATTAGCACTTTACTTGAGCCTATATCCCTGTTAACCATCTTATACTGAAGTTCATAGCTTACAAGGCTAAAGTTAATAACCTCTAACATACCTAAGCCTATGAGTACATCTCTAGCATGATCAAGGATACCAAGGGTCTTATCCTTTGAACCCATAGCCTTTAACCTAGGATACCTTGGCTCTAGTAAAGATACATTGTATCCTATAGCTATATCCTCCACTAAATCTATCTCACTTATTATATCTATTCTATAACGAGGTATTGTGCATATTATAGTATTGCTATTGTAAGAGGCATCTAGCCTACAACGCTTCAAGCATCTTGCTATCTCATCAGCACTTAGATCTATGCCTAGTATACTGTTAGCATAATTAATATCTATACTCATACTCCTATTACTCATATCTGGAGTAGTTAATATCTTAGAGTTGGTGTATATATCTACACTTTCTATAGTGAAGCCCATATCTCTAAGGGTTACTGCTATAACTGCTAGAACATCTTGAGCAGTGTTAATATCTGTAGCAGTAACCTCAACTAGTATATTCTTTGTGCTCTCATCTATCCTTGTAAGGTTAGAGTTTATTATTGGAGGGAATGATAGTATATTGCCATAAGAGTCCTTTATTATTGGATACCTATCTGCATTGCTTAAGAGATGTGAGTACTCCTTACCAACATCTGTACTTGCTAGTATATCCTTGATGCTCATCTCACTGCTATAGTTCAAAGGTATGAACCTAAAACTATCATCTACAGTTGTGTAGTAGAATGGTTCCTTAACCTTATCATAGTTATGTAAGCCTATAGACGCCTTCTTCCTCCTTCTACCTAAGCCAATGTGCAGATCCTCCTGCATGCTTATCAACTGCCTTACATCCTCTCCATCAAGCCTGCCATTAACTGCTAGCAATGCTACTATGTAAGGCCTTATGCCTTTAACACTATCATCTACTATGAACCTTATGCTACTCTTCTTAACCTCTATCCTTGGTAAACCTATCTCTATATCCATTAGACCCCTTAATGCTCTTGCTATACCATAATCTGTAGAGTAATCTGGTCTATTTGGATTGTATTCTACCTTTATGTAATCATTGCCTTCCTCCTCTATATCCAATGCTATGTAAGGTAGCATAGCCTTTATCTCATCTATACCCTTGCCTACTAGATTCTCTAGCCTATGCTTGTAGAGTGTTACAACTGGCATAATGGAGTACCCCTTAGAATAGATAACCTGTTTGAATACAACTCCCTAACATCATCTATACCATACTTAAGCATAGCTATCCTCTCCAACCCTCCACCCCATGCCAATACCCTGCTCTTAACCCCTATAGGTTCTGTAACCTCTGGCCTAAATATACCCATACCAAAGAGTTCTACCCATCTACCTAAGCGCTCATGGTATACCATTGACTGTAATGATGGCTCTGTGTATGGGAAGTATGTAGGCCAGAACTTTACCTTGCTTAAACCAAGCCTCCTGTAGAACTCCTGCTGTATGCCCATAAGGTCCCTAAGGGTTACATCATCACTTACAACTATACCCTCTATCTGATGGAACTCTGCAAGATGCTTGTAGTTTACCTTCTCATTCCTGAATACCCTTCCTATAGAGAATACACTTGCTTCCTTAGGCCTATGCTCTGCAAGGTACCTTATGGTTACTGCTGTTGTATGGGTTCTAAGGACTAACCTCTTAGCCTCATCCATGCTCCATCTATACCTCCAACTTGCCTCATGTATATCTGATACCCTTGATATCAACTCATCACTTGCAATACCATCGTTACTATTACTATTGTTGCTGCTGCTAGCCTTTTTACCAGTATCTATATCTATATAGAATGTATCCTGCATCTCCCTTGCTGGATGGTCCTGTGGTGTGAATAGTGCATCAAAGTTCCAGAATGAGTATTGCACTATGCTACCATCTATCTCCTCAAAACCCATGCCTATAAGTATCTCTCTAACCTCATCTATAACCTCTTGCAGTATATGCTTTCTTCCAGCATATATTATTGGTGCTCTTGCAGTAACATCTAGGGTTCTTATTATGGCACCACTCTGTATCTGCTTAACCAACTCCATTCCTTTCTCTGTTAATGATACGAATACTTGCTTAACACTCTTCTCTACTATATACCCTGGTCTCTTAATCAAGTACTCTAATACTTTAAGTTCTTTCTCATCAAGTTCTTCCTTAAATAACCCGTTTGAGTCATGTATTCTTTTGAGTAATTTATACTCATAATCCTTATCTCTACTATACCACTCCCCCATGTAAATTAACTTACCATTTTCTATACGTATAATACCCTTCTCTTTAGCATGCTTAATAGCTGCATTGAACTCTTTCTCATCAAGTCTTATCATTCTTCTAAGCTCCTTTATCTCTAGAACATCCTTAAGGTTCTTGAGAGTATTATTTAATATCTCCTCAGGTAAACCATCGTTTACAGCCCTTTTACCTGCATCGCCTAGAGTTACTATCTTCCTTTCACTCTCCTCAACCTTAACGAGACCCTTGTACTTTAACCACTCTATACCTCTTCTTACCTGATCTATGTTAAGTAATGTTCTATTTACTAGATCCTCCAGACTTAAAGTATTATAATACACTGTAGCTTTTGATATCATATCATAATCATAGAGCGCTTGCAATATCTTGTACTCTATCTCATGCAATGTTATAACATCCTTTCTATTCATATACTACTGGTACTAAATAGCCTTACTTTTAATCTTTATTAGTAGCATACTGCAATGTTAGGTATGCAAGCAAGGGATCTAGCAGTAGAGTACTATAGAAGGAAGTTTGGTACAGATGCTAGTAAAACATTCATCCATCTAGTTAGAGAGGTTGGGGAGATAGCCTTTGCTATAGAGAGGGGTAATGTGGATCATGCTAAGATAGAGATAGCAGAGAGCATAGCATTACTCTACCATCTAGCAAGCATATATGGCATAGATGATATAGATGATAGCATAATAAGAATATACAGTAAGAAGATGGAATCATTTGCAGGTAGTAACATTCAAAGTAAATAGATTAAGAACTAGTAGGTAAATCAATTTATATTAATCTGAATACTGATTGTAAGTATGAATGGTTCAAGTAAGAATAATAATGCAATAGTAACCCCATGGAAGGTTGAGGGTAGCATAGATTACGATAGATTGGTTAAGGAGTTCGGTACAAAGATAATAACAGATGAACTCCTTTCTAGGATAAAGAAGCATGCAAACAGATTACATCCATTGCTTAGATTAGGTTACTTCTTCAGCCATAGGGATCTTGATTGGATACTTGATATGTATGAGAATGGCTATAGATTCTACCTTTACACTGGTAGAGGTCCTTCAGGGAATGTACACCTTGGGCATATACTGCCATGGGTATTCACAAAGTACATGCAAGATGCATTCAATGCTAATCTATTATTTCAGATTACTGATGATGAGAAGTTCCTTTACCATGATAGCAAGAGCATGGATGAGATAAGCAGGTATGCATATGAGAATATATTGGATATAATTGCTATTGGCTTTGATCCAAGTAAGACAAAGATAATAGTTGATACTATGCATATAAGGCATCTATATCCTATAGCAATAGAGATAGCAAAGAGGATAACATTCTCTACAGTTAAAGCAACCTTTGGGTTTACAAATGCAACTAACATAGGTATGATACTCTTCCCTGCTATACAGGCTGCTCCATGCTTCCTGCCATCAAGGTTAGAGGGCAAGAATACACCTTGCCTTATACCTGCTGCAATAGATCAGGATCCTTACTGGAGGGTTACAAGGGATGTTGCTGAGAAGTTAGGATACTATAAACCAGCACAGATACACTCTAAATTCCTTCCAGGGCTAGGTATGCAGGGCAAGATGTCCTCCTCTCAGCCAGATACAGCAATATTCACAACAGATGATGAGAAGGTTATAGAGAGGAAGGTGATGAATGCATACACTGGTGGGCAGCCTACAGTTGCATTGCAGAGGAGGCTTGGTGCAGATGCAGATACATGTCCAGTATTCTGGTATCTAAGGTACATGTTTGAGGATGAGAAGAGGTCTGATGAACGCTATATTAAATGCAAGAGTGGAGGATTATTATGCTATGAGTGCAAGCATGACCTTGTAGATGCTGTAAAAGTATACCTAAGGGAGTTTCAAAGGAGGAGGGAGAAGGCTAAAGATATGGTAGATAAGTTTATGTTTGAGCCTTAATCCCATTCAATACATCAATATCTAGGGGTGTTACCCAATAGATGAGGCTTGACAGTAAATATATCATAAATTTAACTGAATCTTAGGGCTTGTATTAGGGCAATGATAAGAAGAAACCTATATACCTAATTGCTTATTTGGATATTATAATTAACATGGCAAAGAAGAGTTGCTCTATATGCGGTAAAGAGGTCAAGATACCATATAGGCTTGATAAGTATGGTATACAAGGTATAATATGTGGTTCTTGCTACGATGAGAAATTAAAGGAAATATATAATATTAAACATTAAATAAATAAAAATATAAGCATGTGTATAGAGTTATGAGTTTCATTGCATATTTAGTTCATTATCTGTTATTAAAGATAGATTTATTAGTTATAACTAGTAAATAATAATTGATTTTGAGTAAGAGAATGATCCTGCTTTATGATAACAGATGTTACTATTGTAGCAGATTTGCTACTTTAGCAGCTAAATTAACAGCTAATAGATTAACCCTTGTAGGGCTATACAGTAAGGAGGGAGATAAACTCAAGGCATCATTCCCTAAGGGTATTAACATGTATGAGATGTTTTGGTTTATAGATGGCTTGTATGCATATGGAGGTTTATATGGTCTCTTTAAACTTTTAATGGTTATAATAACAAATCTCTTAAGCATAAATAATAATAATCACATATCCATGGGTATAAAATATGAATGCTCAAAGCATGATTATGATGATTGCAGACTATCCTCTAGAGTATATAATCTTGTAACTAAAAGAGGCAAAGTAAAGTTAAGCAGAGTAGAATAAAATAATAAAACCATAAATTTAATTTAAAATAAATCTATATTATTATTGGATCAGACTACTGGTTTAACCTCTACCTCTTCTTTAAGCCTCTTAGCAACTATCTCTGCAGCCTTCCTTCCAGATAACAACATTGCACCAAATGTTGGACCCATCCTTGGCAAGCCAAATGTCTCAGCAACACTCATGCCTGCAACAACAAGCCCTGGGTATACTTCAGATGTATACTCAACCACTAGATCCTCTGACTGCTCAACCCACATAGGGTTCATACCAGAGAACTTTACTAAGCCTCTATCCTGTAACCTCTTTACTGCTACTGAATCATGCCCAGAGGCATCTATAACATATCTAGCCTCTAATGCTACTGGATCAACACATGTTATATTCCTTGGTAGTGCAGCTACTGGCATCCAGTTAACAACTACACCAGATACCCTATCCTTCCTAAGTATAAGGTCATCGAACTTTGTTAGATTAAGGAACCTAACTCCAGCATCACATGCACTTGCTATAAGCTTTGAGCATGCATTTGGTCCAGGTGTAGCATACAAACCATCTGTTACCTTCTTATACTTAACCCCTAGCTCATCTAGAACTTTGTTTGCTGGAGCCCTAACGGTTATTGGATTCATCATGAAGCCTCCTATCCAGAACCCTCCGCCTATGTAGTTGTTCTGCTCAACTATCAGTGTTTTAAAGCCCATCTTTGCAAGATCTCTCCCAGCCATTAGACCTGCTGGTCCTGCTCCTATTATTATAACATCGCTATCTGCATACTCCATTAGCATCTCATGGAACATGCTTGCTATTGCCCTAGTTATCTCCTTCTCGCTTACCTTTGCGAATATTGGCATAACATTATTCTATCATGCAGGTATTTAATTATTGTTACCTTAATATTTAATTAAGGTTATAGAAAGGGGAGTGAGTAGGAGAGGAGTAGGAAAGGGAAGGGTAGGTAATAGAACACTAGCATTAATAATACTTGCTGGTATAGTAGGTGCAATAGTAACAATAAGTATTGTAACATACAATGAGAGGGTTAGGCAGGAGAACTATGTAATTGCTATACAAAGAGTAAATGCTGAGGCTAAACAGTTAACTGAGCATTATAACAATGAGTATGCTAGATGGAATGATAAGATTATAGATGATAGTACAATGGTTGGTATTGTTGATAGTATAATGGTTAAGCAGAAGAGGCTAATAGATATTATGAAAGGTATGGATGTACCAGATGCGTTCAAGGAAGCACATGGTTACAATCTAAAGTCACTTGAGTATGAGTATGATAGTTATAGTTACTTTAAGGACTACCTGTTAAGCAAGGATGAGAATACCTTGAAGAGATACCAAGAGATGCTACAGCTTGCTTTTGAGAACGAGGTTAAGGCATTAAGCATTTACAATGGTAAGGGATTAATACTTCCTTAACTCTGTTAAGAGTATGCTAGAGCAGTTGAAGGCTAAGGCACTCTTCCAGAATACCATAGATGTATGGATTGCACTATGTAATGAGAAGGGTTTAGAGTGGTATAGCATAGATGGTTATAGAGCATTCATACGTTACCTTTTAAGTAAGAATGTTAAGATGAACAGATTCCCTTTATGTGTAAAAGAGACTGGTACATATGAGCGTAGTAAGGATAAGGTATCCTTGCTAGATGAGTTATCAAAGTTAAATGTGCAAGATGCTCAGGTTTACATAGTAAAGTTAGATGAGAAAACATTAAAGGTTATAAGAGATTTCTCACCTTAGGCTGTTATTAAATATGATTCTACTACCCCTTAATGCTATCAATGCTACCATTAAAGATACTCCTAGAACCAAGTAGTATACCAATGGGAACTCTGGCACATAGTTGAACGATATACTTGCATCCTCTCCCTGCTCCCCGTTTATACTTCTTACATCAAGTACATAGTTACCTTGCTCATTGAGTATTAACTTACTTATGCTATTAGAATTAACCCTATCTAGCCTATGTACCTCTTTGCCATTAGAGTAAAGTATGAGATCAAATACTGCATTGCTTAATGTATTATTGCTGCTATCAGTTATACCTATCTTAAATACTGACTCCTTACCTATATCTGCAGGTAACCACTCAACTGTAACATTGTATTTACCACTTGTACTCTTTGCTATAAGATTAACTGTAGACTCTCCTATACCTATTATGCTTGTTGTGTAGAACTCAGGCTTCAATGCAAGGTTACTTACTGCAAGTATCTTAACCTCATTGCTACCAAGTGATAGCATGTATGTATCATCCTTATCAAGCCTTATTGTAAATGAGCCATCTGCATTAGGCTTAACAGAACCTTGCTTTACAACCTTACCATCCTTATCCTTTATGAAGTAGTATATGTTAACATCCTTGCTAGGATCTCCTTCTACGCTAACATTGCCTTTTATAACCAACTCCTCTCCTCCTCTTGTAAATGATATTGGGGCATTAACACTCTTTATCTCTGCTAACCTAACATGCTCAAATATGCTCCAATGCCCCTGCTCAAATGGGTATGTATTATCCCTGAATGCCTTTATAACTATTGTTCTTGCATCTGGATTGTAAGAGTCTAGATAGAATGGCCCATTGCTTATTACTGCATGCCCCTTGCTATCTATCCATCTTATTGTAGCATCATATCTAGCATTAGCATCTTGCATACTTACCATCCCTTGCAGTGCCTTTGGTATAGTGTTACTCATCCTAAAGTTAAGTAACGCATCCTTTATCATATTAGCATGCTCCTTTATTATTAAGGATAACCACTCAACATTATTTGCTTTAGCAGCAGATTGTGAGAACTCTGCATTACCATCAGTAACAACCTTCTCCATAGCTGCATATACCTCCCATGGCATACTTGCCCATAATGAGGCATAGTCTGCTATGTAATTAGGATCAAAGTGCCAGTAATCAACGTAAACCTCTAGCCTATGATCATCCAAGAACCTTACTCCTTTCAAGGTTTGTATGAACTTCTCTGCTGTTGCTGTATACTCAGGATCGTATGTAGGATCATCCTCGCTCTCCTTTGTACCCCACTCAAAGGCAAAGTATAATGCATACAGTATATCATTCTTATCCATCATGATACCATTATGCCACCTACTATACTTTAGATCAAATGTTACCTTGCTCTTTGCCTTAACGTTACTACCAACCTCCTTCCATTGCTCACCATAAGGATCCCATACAATTGCATTGCTAGGTACATCTATTGAGCCATCTGGACCTGCAGTATAAACATCCCATGTTGCCCTAACAGGTATAACATCACCAGTATGAGGGTTCCTGAATGTTGCTGGATCAGCTATAGCACTCCATACCCTTGTTGCATAGTAGTCCCTTAGCCCTGATACAGGGTTCCATGCACCTTGGTATATCTGCTTCATACCAACCTTAAGGCTATTAGACTCATTGCTTGCATTTATCAATGTGAATCTTCCTGTTATACCAGCACCAAAGTCCAATACTACACCTTTAACATTACCTCTAACTATATATGGGTCTAAAGTATTAGCAATGAATATCCTAACAGATTCATTAACACCTAGAGTAACTGCCCTCTTAAGTAAGGTATCCCTCTCATCCTTTGATCTATAATTACCTGTGAATATCTTCTCTGTTACCTCATCCAACTCTTTATGCTCATAGTTCCAGTAATCTGGGTTCCTGAAGCCTGGCATGTTAGCAAACCAAGGGGCATACATCTGTGCTGCCAATGAACTATCGTATCTATCTAATGCAGACCTACCCCAGCCTTCAGTGTATAGGTGCCATCTGAACTCCTTTGGATCAGAGCCATAAACATCTGAGAATGCCTTGTTAAGATCACCATATATCCTCTCAACCTTGAAGCCTAACCTCTCAAGGTCAGATGCTATTATCTCTCCTATAGTCTTCCTCCTAGGATCATCGCCCCTTATGAAGAACTTAAGCTCTATCTGCTTCCCTTTGTATAGCCATTTACCATCACTGCTCTTCTGAGCACCAGCATCTGTTAATACCCTGCTTATAATATCCTCTGCTAACTTAGGGTTGTACTTGAACCCAAATGACTCTATAACATCTGCTAAGACTATGTAATCTGGATCGTATTGGCTGAATGCTGAGTACATTGGTGCACCAAAGCCCTTCAGAACCTCATTAACTATATTATCCCTATTTATAAGGTAGTTCATAGCATACCTAACCTCTTTAAATGCAAATGGGTTAAGGTTATCCTGCTCTGCTGGTGCAGGGTTTAACAGTAGGCTCAATGAGCCACCAGGAGCCTCATAGACCTTTACATTAGGATTATTCTTCAACTCTTGCACTATATCAAGGGGTACACGCCAAAAGTAAGTATCTATATTACCTGCTTTAACCTCATTAACTGCAACATTCTCATCCAAGTAATGTATGAAAGTTACCTCATCTAAATAAGGACCTCTCCTAACCTCTTGAGCATGTGCATTTAAAGGTATGCTTGTAAGCAATGATGCTAACACTGCTAATGCTATAACTGTATTGTTATAACTTAACCTTCTTACCATATTTACTCTTTACAGGTAATATTAATTAAATCTTACCATTATTGCTACAATAATGGTGCTTAGCAAGATATTATTACTTAAAATGATACCATTCATGAACGGATTTGTATATGTTAAAGAGTTATCCTCAAGATTGTATATCAGTTATAATGTATGCAATGATATGCTAGAGGAGTTGGTAAGGCTAGGTATAGGCAAGAGAGTTTACAGTGATAAAGGTGATAAAGATGAAGCCTTGTTCTTATTTGATATTGAGGATAGGATAAATGTAGTAATGTTAGCATTAAGGCTTAATGCAAGTATTGAAGAGGTTACAAGTGTACTTAACTGGAAGGACTTTGAGATACTAACATCTAACATACTTGAGGAGAATGGATATAAAGTTGCTAGGAACGTTAGGTTAAAGCAGAATAGATGTAGATTAGAGATAGATGTTGTAGGCAGGAAGTATATTAATGGTAAGTGTATTGCATTAGTGATAGATTGTAAGCATTGGAGTTACATTACAGAGGCAGCATTAAAGGTAATAGTTAAGAAGCAGGTTAGGAGGGCAAGTATGCTTGTAGAGTATGATAATAGCATAGATATTGCATTGCCTATTATATTAACACTAAGGGATATTCCTATGCTTATGGATGGGGTACCAATAATCCCTATATCTAGGCTAAGATCATTCCTTTATGAGTATGATATTAACGATGATAGGATTACCCTTGTAACAAAGCACTAACTAATGCAATTTAATTAAATGATGATCATGTATACAAGGAGTAGTAAAGTTATACCTATAAATGATTTAGTTATCCTTAAGGAGTTATCCAAGGCTTTAGAGTAGTGTAGGAACTGCTCATGCCCCATTACCTTAACCTCTGTTGATGAGTATGCTACCTCATATGAGCATTCTTTAGCATTTATACTTGCTGCATTACTTAACTCTATAAGTAATGAGGCTAACCTCTCCTTGCTTGTTATGCTCCCTAATGGGAAGTAACCTAAGGTATTCCTTGCTTTACCAGAGGTAGCATGCGTATCTGATGTGCATAAGACTATATGGTATCTCTTAGCCATGCTCTTGCTACCATTAATTAATGCCTCTCTTAACCTCATTGCTACATACTCTCTAATTCCATTTAATGCGTTATTAGCATCTATCCATGCAATTAGTAAGATAGACTCATTTACATGTATCATACATACATAAATGCCAGATGGACCTATATCACCACTATTATGAATATCTGATCTTAGATCCTCATTGCTATATGATTCTAGCAGATCATCCTTATAAGATGTATAGCTATGATGCATAAAACCTACTTTAAATCTATACTGCTCCATAGATCTTAAAGATTCTAAGGCGTTCTTGCATGCATCTATCATATCTTTAATCTCTTCATCCTTTAAACTCTTACCCATGCTATCATGGGCATCTACAAGTATGATATCCTTGAAGCCTTTTAGCCTAGCATACTCCTCTACATTATGCCTAACAGACATAGGTATATCCTCCATACCCTGCTTGGATGAGATTATAAGCAAGGCTACACTACCAAATGCTATTGCAGTAACATTGGTATACTTTGAGTCAACAGTTATAGGCTCTGTACATCTATAACCACTCTCAATTATACTCTTATCATCAAGGGAGTCAAGGAATCTCATTAACTGTGTTCTAGAGGGTAAGTTTAGTGAGTGATCCGATATGCTATGGAGAGTTACTGCATGAGCTCTAAGGTTAGCGTACTTTAATCTTATAGCATAGGGTAGATTGCTACCACCAACAGGGTAGAATGGGCCTGGATGGATATCAGGTAATACCAAGAGAAGGTTACCATCATAACCATTGGGATGGTAAGCCTTTACACTGTTAAAGACTTTAAACGTCTCTGCATTACTACCATTACACTTGAATATGAGCATCTTTGTGCCAACCTTAGATGTGTATGCCTTATGCTCCATTATAGCCTCCATAGCTCTAGCATCTTTATCTGTCCATGCTAAAAGGTACGCTTGCAGTAATCTAAATGTACTCTCTACATATGGTCTACCAGCCCTATCAGCCAATATACACCATATTATGGCTAGTGCAATTATGCAAGTGCTAAATAGTATTGATTGGAATGATATTAGATCATAAAGAGCATCATACCTAACTATTACAATAAGCAGAATTATAGGCATTACTAACGATACTACTATAGAGCGGTTTAATGGAGAACCAAAGACTGATGTAAATATACTTATTCTAAGCCCTATAGAAAATGCCATACCCTCAATGAGCAGTATGTTATCTGTTAATGATAGGGAAGAGAGTAATATACTTAGCATGAGTATACTTAGCCAGAGTAGTAAAGCAAATGCATTTGTATGGTAAACCTTGCTCATCTTTGCTACTGGGTACTTCTTAAGCAGAAGGTAATCCAGCCTAAACAGCATATATGCTATGGGTAAAGCAATAAGCATAAGCTCAATACTAGCACTACTCAAGTATGCTATTGCAGATACACATGCAAATGCTATTGCTAGTGAGGTATTATGGGATGATGGGTTTATAAGGGTAAGGTAAAACCGCTTATGTATATTACCTACTGCATCTACGCCTGCATGGTTTATAGAATTAGAATCCATCCAGCATTAGGTAGGGAATAATATCTTTATAAGTATTGATACACCTATAAGGGCTGCTGAGGCTACTAATACTATCTCTGGTCTTATCTTTACACCTTTAGTCTCATCCTCAAAGAATCTAAGTAATCCTGCACTTGATGCTGGTAATGGGGCTGATTTCTTACTCTTCCTAGAGCTCATCAATAAGTGATTAGTTATACAATGATAAATATTTTACTAATCGCCGTAGCCAACAGTTTTAAAATAAATAGACTTAAATACTACTGGATGAGGCTGATGAGGGCTCCAATGAACTCGTGAGGAGCCCTAGGCTTGTGAATCCCAAGAGCTATGTTAGTCTATTAAGGACTACGTAGCTCAGAACCCTAATTTATAATGCATTATACACATACTGACTACTTGCTCTACCATCTTAATCATTAATCCTCCTCCTCATCTGCCTTCTCTTCTCTTGCCCTTTCACCCTCTTCTTCTCTTAACCCCTTTCCTACTCCTTTAATCTTTGCCCCTGCTCTAATCTCAGTATCGCTCTCCTTTATCTTTGATAGTATATCAAGGTAGTATAGCAGTAACCTAGCCATATCCATCTGTTTTGCAATATCATCCTCATCCCTTAATATGCTACCTATGGAATTAACCTTATCAACTATTATCCCTTTTAGATTACTTAACGATATATCCTTACCCTCCTCAAGCACTGTCTCATTGCCACAGTTTATACATATCAGTCTCCCTTGATACCTTACCTGTACCCCTTTGCACTTAACACATGCCTCTTTAACCAATGCCCCTCCTTTCCTAAGCATCTCTGCTGCACTTCTAACGCTATCCTTGCTCATGTATTATGTAAGTAAGCACTCAAATAAAAACAAAACAACATACTAATTATACAGCAAGGCTTAATAATGAGTTCTAAATAATTTCTTATATTAGAATGTCTGTTGTATGTAAGAAGTGTGGGCTGCCAGAGGATCTATGTGCATGTGGGGAGTTAGAGAAGGAAGAGAGTAAGATAGTTATTAGGTTAGAGAAGAGGAGGTTCAACAAGGATACAACTATGATAGAAGGCATAGGACATGCTGGAGATCTAGATAAGATAGTTAAATACCTTAAGAGCAGACTTGCATGTGGGGGGACTACAAAGGACGGTTACATACTCTTGCAAGGGGATCATAGGGAACAGGCTAAGAAGTATCTTGTAGAACTTGGCTTCAATGAATCATCAATAGAAGTACATTAATAAAATATAAATAATAAGAAAGAAGGAATGTAGGTAGAGATGATGATATATTTATGATAGTAACTATTGTACTTGTATATGCAAAGAGTAAATAGCAAAGGCTGGATTATATTACTTAAATTTAATACAGTCATAATACTTATCATAGCTGCCTTAATGCTAATCTCATTCCCTTTGGGTGTTTACATAGTATTTATACATTCAGATCATGCCCTTTTAAATGATACATATACACTTATATCCATGCCTGTAAAGATAGAGTTGAATATAGGTTACCTCTTCATTATAGCATGGTGTATCTATATAATCCTCTTTGTTATGATATTATTAAAGCCTAAAGATATAGTAAAGGTTACACTTAGCATAATGCAAAGCAAGAATAGTAATAATGATAATAAAAGAATGCTTAAGAATGGTATGATTTCTGTTAACAGTAAAAGTAATTATATTGATAAGGCTAACACAATAGCAGAAATAGATAGAAACCTACTTATGATAACCATTGCATGGTTCTCTATATTCATACTAGCATCTAAGGGTATAGATACTATACAGAGTGCATTTGGTATAACTATGGGTTCTCTAGAAGCAGAGTATGATAACTACATAAGATACTTCATAGATGCTTCCATTGCCCCATTAAAGGAAGAGTTTGTATTCAGGATTATTCTAATAGGTTTGCCTACTTATATACTCCTAGCCAAGCGTGATGTATCATTAACAAGTGTATTATGGCATCCTTACAGTAAAATTGATATGAATAAGGAAAGGATGAAGGGAAAAAGAGGAGGAGTAGCATTTATTATAGCAGTTAGTGCAGTATTATTTGCTTTAGCACATATACTATTCAGTTCTGGTTGGAGTTATGGTAAGATACCACAAGCAATGCTAGGAGGTCTAATACTTGGATGGTTATACTATAGGTATGGCTTTCCTACTGCAGTTATACTACATTGGGCTATAAACTACATGCTCCTAGCATACTTGTTATTTAATAATGGTATTATATCAGGTGAAGGATACCCTCTGATTAATACTACACACTCGTATTATAATGGCAGCAATACCTTTATTTATATAATAGAACTCCTTATTATAATAAATGGTATAACTGCTCTAGCAATTATCTTAATGTATAATCTTAAGAGTTATATAGTTAGATTGAGCAGTTGGTTTAAATTGCTAGTTGATCTCATTTTTATCCATTTAAGGTGAGGTTAGATATGGCTGTATTAGGTAAGAGTGAGTTGATTAGACTGATAGATAAGTATAAATGCATACACCCATTCGATGCTAACCTGCTGGATGGAGACGGTTATATCTTAACAGTGAAGGATGATGTTACCTTAAACTACCTAGAGCATAAGAATGTTATAAGCTATGAAGTAGTATTTACTCTGCCTAACTATGTTGCTCACTTAACAGCAAAGAGCAGGTATGGTAGGCTTGGTCTATCCTTCCTTAATGCAGCTAAAGTACACTCAGGCTTCATAGGCAGGATAGTCTTAGAAGTGGTTAACCTTAACAATGAGAGGAAGCCAATAACTATAAGGAGGGGTGATCCATTCATGCATATAGAGTTTATAGAGCGTGTAGGTGAACCCTCTCCCTACGATGGTGAGTATCAGTTCCAGTATATGAGTGATGATGAGGTTAAGATGTACATGCATATGATAAGCAATGACCATAACCTTAGGAGCATATTTAATATCAATAGGCTTGAACTAATAGCATCGAACAGGGTCCTTTAACTAGATCTCTTTTATTATTACCAAATAATTGCTCTATTGGATAGGAAATATCTAATATTTATTGTATCAGATGAATTTACTTAATAGACTAAATGGGAAGTATATAGAACATATAATATTCTGTAACATATAAACAATGAATAATGTATTTAAGAGGCAACGTACTCTTAAAACATAGATGGATAAAGGCGTTGATGCTAACTACAAGAGGTCTACTTTAACACATAATAATATCGTAAAGATTGTTGCTATAATTCAGAGAGCCATAAACAATGGTAAGGCTAATACAATAGAGATGAAGTCTGTAAGCAGATATATAACATACTATATTAGTACTGAGGTTAATAAGTGCATTAGATACATAGAGAGTATTATTGAATATAAAAATTATAAGTCTAAACGTAAAAGATCAAGATCAGTAGAATATTATAATGATACTTTACTTACTATAAAGGATAGGTTACATACTATAGTTAGAGAGTTAACTGATAGCATACCAGAGACATATGAATCCATTATGCTACCTAATGGGTATATAGATAAGGCTATATTTGGAGAGTTGGTTAAGATAGATAATGAGATAGCATACAATATAAAGTTATTAAGTAATTATTTAGCAGATGTTAAGAAGAGTGGTGTAATAAATGATGATAATGTAAAGGAGATCTCATCAATCTTATCTGAGATAGAATTGTACATGGATCAAAGGGATAATATATGCAAGATAAATAATAATAAATAATAAATATAACAATCACTTCATACTCTTCCTTCTAATATCTATTGTTGTAGTCATAATATTGAAGTATAAGATTAAGAAAAGGATTATGTTAAGTTAGGTAGGGGGTGTAGTTTAGCATGGTAGAACTCCAGTCTCGGGCACTGGAGGTCGTGGGTTCAAATTAGATCCTTAAGATCTATGAGAGTCCCACCACCCCCACTTGAGCAATTCATAAAATCATAAAGGATTAAATTTGATTAATATGCTCATCTTGCCATGAGCATTGAGGATGAGATAGGAGGGTGGAGAAGGACACATTACTCATCCCAATTAAATCCAAGATTAAACAATGAGCATGTAACTATCATGGGTTATATAGCAAGCATAAGGGATCATGGCAATATAGTATTTGTTATGCTTGCAGATAAGGATGGGGAGGTTCAACTAGTATTCAGGAAGGGTAAAGAGGCAAGTAATAGTAATAATAGTAGTAATGATAGCAATACTACTACTCCTGCTACTACCCCTACTGCTTCTACTGTTGTTGATGGATACACTTCTATACCATTCTCTAAGGTTAAATCGTTAAAGGAGCATTCATGCATAGCAGTCAAGGGAAGGGTTAAGGTTGCCCCAAATGCACCTAAGGGGATAGAGGTGGTGCCAGAGGAGTTAAAGGTACTCTCATTGGCAAGGAGTATACCTCCATTCTCTGTTTATAGTAAGACATTCCCTAATCTAGATCTTAGACTTAACCTTAGGGCTATAGATCTGAGGAGGTATTACATGAAGACCATATTTAGAATTAGGCATAAAGTCCTTAAGGCTATTAGGGAGTTCCTTGATAAGGAAGGGTTCATAGAGGTTAATACACCAAAGATAATATCAACTGCCAGCGAAGGGGGAGCATCTCTATTCCCAGTATTCTACTTCGATAGAGAGGCTTTCCTTGCCCAGAGCCCTCAGTTGTATAAGGAGCAACTTGTTACTGCATTTGAGAAGGTATTTGAGATAGCCCCAATATTCAGGGCAGAACCATCTAGGACTAATAGACATCTTGCAGAAGCGATATCGGTTGATGTTGAAGAAGCATTCGTAGATTATAAAGATGTTATGAACCTGCTGGAGAGGATGATAACTTACACTATAGAGTATATTGTAAATAATGCAAGTGATGAGTTAAAGGTAGTTAATCCTATGCTTACAGTACCAAAGACCCCATTCCCAAGGTATACGTACGATGAGGTTATAGATATTCTTAGGAAGAACGGTTATAGCATAGAATGGGGCGATGATCTCTCAAGTGAGCATCTAGCATCCCTAGGTAAAGTTATCAATGGTTATTACTTCATAGTAGATTGGCCTTCCAGCATAAGACCATTCTACACAAAGAGTAATGGGAAGGTTGCTGAGGCATTTGACCTTATGTACAATGATCTAGAGATATCATCGGGAAGCAGTAGGATAAATAAGAAGGAGGAGTTGATAGAGAGGCTTAAGATCCAAGGCTTGAGGGTAGAGGCGTTTGAGTACCATCTTAAAGTATTTGATTATGGTATGCCTCCTCATGCAGGCTTTGGATTGGGGCTTGAGAGGTTCCTAATGACTATAGCAAGGTTAGATAACATAAGGGATGCAACCTTCTATCCTAGGGATATAGATAGGCTTGTACCATAACAGATATGATAGAAAGCAAGTAAATATGCTCTTCTTTATTACTACTACTATTATTATCTATATGATTTCTGTCTCCTTCTCCTTGCACCAGGACCTCCAAACTTCTTAGGCTCCTTCTGCCTAGGATCTCCTATTAGCAGGTGTCTATCATACTCCATTATCCTCTTCTTTATCTCTTCCCTAACATTCTTTGGTAAAGGATGGTCTTTTATCTCTCTCTTACCCTTAACATAACCAGTTAATGCCCTTGATATTGCAATTGCTGCTGCAAGTGCTTGACCCATAAAGCCTCCACCGTTAACTCTAACTCTTATATCTACCTTATCCTTAGCATCACCAGCCAATATCAATGGGGTCATTATAACATGCCTAGCAACCTCTGGCATGTATATCTCTAATGGTATATTATTTATCCATACTCTACCTTCTCCCTTGGTTATGCTAGCAGTAGCCTTTGCTGTCTTCCTAAACCCTGAGTATAACTCAACTAGAGTGCTCATGTACCACCACCCCACCCTATAGATCTTGCTACCTCTTCTATACTAGTATAGTATGATCTCTGCTTCCTTATCATAGCATCATCAAACCTTGTATACTGGGAATTAGCATAATCCTCTGGTACACCAATGTAAACCCTAAGCCTCTTAAATGCATTTATACCTTTAGGCTTCTTCCTAGGTAACATACCTCTAACCATCCTCCTTAGTATCATATCTGGCCTCCTAGGATGGAATGGTCCATGCTTAGGGTGTACTACACTTGATATCTCAAGGAACTCATGCCATTCTCTAAGAATAGATTCCTTCTTACCACTTATCATAGCTCTCTCAGCATTAACTACCACAACACGCTTACCAGATAGCAGTAACTTTGCAATGTATGAGCATAACCTACCTGCTATATGATCTGTGGCATCAACTACAACTACCTCTTGCCTATCTTTATTGTTAATACTTGCACTAACATTAGGATTAGACAATTATCCTCACCCCACTACCTTTAGGATACATCTTAACAAGTTCTCTGATAGTTAAGGCTTTGCTGTTGGATGCAAGTATCTTGTTTAATGCAGACTCTGAGAATGAATATGCGCCTATAGTAACCTTAGCATTAAGGCTACCTACGCCTAGAACCTTGCCAGGTACAACTACCACACTACCTTCAGTAGCATATCTTGCTATCTTTGCTAGATTAACCTCAGCCCTCTTACTCCTTGGCCTCTCAAGTAACTCTGCTACCCTATCCCATATCCTTGCATCATTCTTCCTTGCTGCTTCTCTTAATATCCTTATATCCTCAAGTAATATTTGGTTTCGCATATTCCCTCAACCCCTCTATTCCATTACCTAAGTTAATAATCTTATGCTCTAATATGTTTACTGCACTGATCAGTATATCCTTGGCATCCATTGAGCCTACAGACTCTAACTCTAGTATATACTCATCCCTTTCAGCACTAACCTCTTTAACAACAGCTATACTAGTAGGTTGCCATTTAGCATGCATCTTACCTATGCCTAGTCTTGCATATGCTTCCAGCTTTATGCTCTGACCTTTAGCAAGTATTACTATAGGTATATCATCACTTATTGGCTTCACACTCTCATCATCAGATACTAGATCTTTGGATAAGACCATTCTATTCTTATCCTCTGCCTTTACATCTAGGTAAAGTATTACCCTACACTTTGGGCACCCTAACTTACTCTTGCACTCACATGCATCTGGCATGTTAAACTTATTCAAGGGTGTAGTTAATGGTATAAGCCCTAATCTATGTGCTAGTATCTCATCATGCATAACTGATGAGTTATTATATATTATAACATCATCTATAGCCATTATAGGAACCTCTACCATTGCTATCCTTCTTAATGCATTAATATACTGTATAGGGTAACCTGTGAACTTAACTGCTATCCTTGAATTAGAGTACTTTATTATATCTACTGAACCCAACTTGCTACCTATATTGCAGATGAGTAGACCACTTAAAAATCTATCTATGCTAGAAAGTTTATTATGGAGTAATTGGTTCCATGCTTATGGATGAGTGGGTAAGTATAATAAGGAAGGTTCTTACGCTTAAACCCCATGAGGATATAGTTATACCAAAATCTAAGGTTAAGCATCCATTACATGTTGGTTTTAAACGCTCTATAGGGGAGCCTAAAGGGCAGATAGCAGATTACAGGTTAAGGTTAATCGATGGCAAAAGCATACATGTTAGAGAGTACAAAGACTGCTATAAGGTACACTGGGATATAGTTGATCCATCTGTAAACCCTATAGAACATCTTAGATACGATGCACCACACTGGTATAGTATGATCTTATATACTGCTGGAGTTGTAGGCGGTGCACTTACTGCAAGGGTCTTAAGGGGTAATCCAATGTTAGGTGGATTATTTGGCATGATCTTGATTCTATTAACAGATGTTATTAATGGCAACAGTAAGCATAGAAGGGTTTTATAATCTCAAAATTAGTTATTGAACTTGATCTCTATTAATTAAATTAATTTACCTTGATGCCATAGCTATCCTCTCCTGCTCGTTCTTCTTCTTTATTGCATAACTATTAGCATCGTTGTTTGCTGCTAGTATTATCTCATCTGCAAGTGCTTCCTCAATAGTCTTAATACTAGAGTATGCTGCTAACCTAGCACCTTCGGATATGAACCTTAATGCAAGGTCAACCCTCCTTACAGGTGATACATCTACAGATACATGATAAACTACTCCACCGTATATTATCCTTGTAGTATCCTCGTTTGGTGAGGCATTCTCTATAGCCTTAACAAGTACTTGGATAGGATTCTTACCAGTCCTAAGATGAATAATATCGAATGCTGTCTTTACTATGTTTATTGCTCTAGCCTTCTTACCAGCCATCCTACCAGTGTTCTTTGCATACCTCTTACCAAAGTGCATTATACTGTTAACAAGCCTCTCAACTATGTTAACCTCAGCCTTACCAAACCTCTTATGCTCATGTCTACCAAAGCTTATAGGCACCAACATAGGCTTTAAGGATACAACATTCACTAACCCAGGGTCTGTAACCTTAACCTCCTTAAAATCCCATCTGTTGAAGAGTAATAGATTAGGCTCTTTAACCATAATCATCACCTTCTTGGCTTCTCCTTCCTACCTCTAACAAGCTCAAGCAATGATACACCATTAACCTTTGATACCTTCCACCTTACACCAGGTATATCTCCCATAGCCCTGCCCATGGATCCTCCTATACCCTCTATGATAACCTCGTCATGCTCATCTATATAGTTAAGTGCACCATCTCTAGGGCAGAATGCAGTAACAACCTTGCCATTCTTTATCAACTGTACCCTAACACACTTCCTTACCGCGGAGTTAGGCTGTTTTGATTCTACCCCAACCTTCTCAAGTACTATGCCTCTTGCCTGTGGTGAACCCTCCAATGGGTCAGCCTTCTTATCAAGCATCAATACTCTACGCTTAAACCTCTTCTCTGACCATCTGAACTTTAGCCTCTTCTTCTTTAGTATCCTTGCAGCAAATAGACCTACTGGTGATTTAGCCATATCAAGTAGTTATCGTTTGACCCCTTATTATAACATTCGCTACATTAAAGTACCTCCTTGTTAGTATCCTTGCCTTCTCAACATTCCTACCCTCTTTACCTACAGCAATAGCCTTCTTCTTAGGCTCAACTATAACCGTTACAACCTTGCCATGTGGATTATGGTTGCTAACCTTAACATCCATTACCATATCTCTGCCAAATATGTTCTTAACAAACTCTGCTAGATCTTCTGCATACTCAACCAACTCTATCCTCTTGCCTATTATATTCTGAAGCATCCTTATAGTTGAACCGTTCTTGCCTATTGCTATACCCATATCACCCTTGTTCACTATGAATATTACCCTGTCCATCTTATCATCTATAATACAATCTCTTGCTGTTACGGTTGTTATGCTCTGAAAGAGAGACATCAACCTTAACTCATCTGCAGTTAATCTTATCTCTGTCATACCTCTTTATATCAGAGCTAATGCTTGGATGCCACATTTAAAGATAACACTCTACCAATTATCTAGTAGTTCATATCTAAATGGTTCTCTTCATTAGCCAGAAGAGTAGTAAGAATGGTATTAGAATAGTTGCAATAAGCATAAAGATAGCAGTAGTAGCATCAGGAGTATATATTATGAATGGAAATGGGAATACTACTATAACTCCTCCAGAGCCGTTGCTATTACCTTGACCCTGTGCAATATCACGTATATTGATGCTAGATAATGCATAAGATATTACCATCATACCTATAACTATCATAGCAATACCTATTAACATGAGTGGCATGTTTATAATACTCCTTGCCTGAGCATGCCCTATGCTTATACCACTGCTAGATGCATCACTGCTGATAAATCTACACCTTCTACATATACCAGCATCGTTACTGCATATTGAGCATACTGGTCTATTACATACAATACAGTAATCATATGCCATCCCATCACATATATGGCATCTGAACTCTCTCATCTTAGCATCACCATGTTTAATAGCATGATTACAATAATGGCTATAGGTATTAATATTAATATTAGAAGGGGTGTCCTTGAGCCATGCCATACTATAGGTATAGGTCCTAATAGTACGAAACCAGTAGTTGAACCTAAACCTCTAGCCCTTATGGAAAGCATTATAGTTATCATACCTACTATTATTAGCATAAGCCCAGTAAATATGAGTAGTTTAGGGTCCATGTTCATAACAATCATTATTATAATACTAGAAGATGATATTTATGCTTTCATATGCTTATTGGTTATATTAGAGATGGGATATAGGAAGCATATATTAATTAATCCTTGCTGTTAAGATTGTATTATACATTAATAGCTTTAATGTTGCTTTATTAAAGGCAATAAATAAATAAAATTATAGTTTATTTATTTATCTACCTGCCTGCTTCTTACTTGCTCGATTATATCTAAGCATTACTTGCTTTAATCTCTTTAGCTAGCGCATCTAAATCTTCCTTATCCACGTCCTCTATGGATATTACGGATACTCTAAATGGTTTGCCTATTAATCTACCAAGCTCAACTGAGTTCTTGTTTATATGATATATCAGCAAAGGTGTATCACTCTTATCGTTATTACCATCTCTAGCCTTACTAGCCTCATTAATCTTCTCTAATACATCCTTGCTCAAGGAGTTAGAGCATATGATCAGTCTAGCATTTAAGATATGCCTTAATACCTCTTTGCTGCCTACCTTATAGGCTTTCTTCTCTATTGCATTCCTAATTATCTTTGCTAATATATTACTCACTTGCATTCACCACCATTAATTAATTCATCCATCATCTTCCTATTATCTTCTTAACTTGAACCATTGTTACCGTTACCAACATTCATGTAAAGATCTATCATACCTGTACCTACTGGGATCGTTGAGCCAACTATAACGTTCTCTGTCACACCCTTAAGCATCTCTATCTCGCCTTTAAGTGCAGCCTCAGCTATTGTAGGTACTGTTATCTCAAATGCAGCCCTAGCAAGAACACTTGCCTTTGTGCCAGCAACACCATGCCTGCCTATCTGCTGTAACACACCCTTGCTAGTCATAACATCAGCAACCAGCATTACATGCCTTATATCAACCTCTAACCCTTGCTCCTCTAGCGTACTCATTATCTCCTTAATAAGGGCATTCCTTGCAGCCTCTATGCCTAGAGTAGTATATATCTCATAGATGTTATTAGTTGTAGTTCTAGTAGTATCGACTCCTTCTATCTCAAATACCTTCTGTAAGTTTGATCCAGCAGTCTGTATAACCCACTCATCTCCTTGCTTAACTACAGTAACCCTCTCTATATCTGGTATACCCTTTATCCTTGTGTTAAGTATCTTACTCTTTGAACCTATTAGACTCTTTACATCTGCGCCTGAAGGAGGCTTTATTATAAGTACGTTACCTTCAGCACTTACGTTTAACTTCTTCTTGGATGACTTTAACGTACTTATTACTGTATCTATATCACATCCCCTTTCACGCATCTTAGCCTCACTAAGAGTTAGTCTTAGCAAGCCATCTACCTCATCTATCTCAAACTCATCTATAAGATCACTGAGCCTTGTAAATAGTATATTTCTAGCAACCTCCAATGCCTTCTCTCTAGACTTTGCATACTCTCCTAGCAGGTATATATCCATTGTTGGTGTCTCTGGCTTCTTCCTAGCATCCAAGAGTTCTATAAGCCTTGGGAGACCAAGTGTAACATTCCTTTCTTTTATACCAGCAAAGTGGAATGTTCTTAAGGTCATCTGAGTGCCTGGCTCTCCTATAGATTGCGCAGCAACTACACCTATTGCCTCTGCAGGCTCTGCTTTAGCTTTATCGAACAACTCAACCACTTGCTTACATACCTTCTCTATACCCTGCTTACTTAACCTATTCTTAAACAACTCCTCTTGCAGTATCTCTACAACCCTAGGATTAAGGAGATTAGCATAGTTAGCAACTATAGCCTTTACCTCATCATCTGTAGCCTTTGATCCCTCATCAACTAAAGCCTGAGATGCTACTAAACGCTCTATGTTAACTGCATTACCATGATCACTCTTTGCTGGGTCTATGCCATCCTCACCGTAGGTAAACTGTATTATATTACCAAATGGATCTCTTACTGTACCATCGTACTCTATCCTAAGATGCTCTAATGCATTTATCAACCTTCTCTGCAGATACCCGCTCTGCTGTGTTCTAACTGCTGTATCAACCAAACCCTCCCTTCCACCCATTGCATGGAAGAAGAACTCTATTGGGTTTAAACCATCCCTAAAGCATGACTTAACAAAGCCTTTGGCATCAGGGTTTATATCATCAGGCTTGAAGTGTGGTAAGGCTCTCCTTTGATACCCTCTCTCTATCCTCTTACCCCTTATAGACTGCTGCCCTAGTATTGCTGTCATCTGACCAATGTTAAGTGTTGAGCCTCTTGCACCAGTGCTAGCCATTATAACTCCAGCGTTGTTATCTGGTAGTGATCTATCTGCTGCTCTTCCAGCCCTATCCCTTGCCCTAGATAGTTCATTGACTATCTGCAACTCTAGTGTCTCTTCAAGTGATAAACCCCTTATAGGCTGGAGTGTACCCTCTTTATACTGCTTTATAAGATCATACACTTTATCATACGCACTCCTTATTATGTTATCTATCTCCTTCCTTGCTTCATCTGAGAGTAGTAGATCATCGTAACCATAACTGAAGCCATAGTGTGTTATAAAGTACGTTAATATTCTAAATAATGAGTTGAGGAAGGATCTAGTGAATGATGTGCCATAGTCCTTTGCTAACCTATGGAGTATGCTATCTGGCTCCTCTGCCCCAATCGATGCCTTATCTATAACACCACTAAGAAGTATACCATTCTTTATAACAACATCTGGTTCCTTGCTTGTCTTTGCGCTCTTTGCCCACTTTGACATTAGTGTATAGTTAAAATCATTAGGCAATAGCAGTGAGAAGAGTTGCTTCCCAGAGTAGTATGCTTTGCCATCTTTAAGTATAGGCTGTAGCATAGAAGCCTTACCATCTTTAATATTCAATGAACCTATAACTACAAGGTCAGAGAGATCCTCTTTGCTTAAGTAGGTATCATCCTTAGTAAGCAGGTATGCTGCTGTTATAAAGTCCCTTATGCCTCCTATTATAGGTCCTCCATACCTAGGTGATATCAACTGATCATGTACTTGCATCAGCATCTTTGCCTCTGCTCTAGCCTCTATACTTTGAGGCACGTGAAGATTCATCTCATCACCATCAAAGTCAGCATTGTATGGTGGGCATACTGATGGATGCAATCTAAATGTTCTATATGGCAAGACTTTAACTAAGTGTGCCATTATAGATATCCTATGAAGTGAAGGCTGCCTATTGAATATTACAACATCACCATCCATTAGATGCCTCTCTACTATGAAACCATAGGATAAAGAGTTTGCTATGGACTCCCTATCTGCTACATAATCAAGCCTAATCTTAACGCCGTCAGGTCTTATTATATAATTAGCGCCAGGATGGTTGTTTGGACCATTAAGCACCAATTCCTTTAGCCTATCTATGTTCCATGGGGATACAACCTCTGGTATAGTTAATCTCTTTGCTATATCAAGTGGTACACCAACCTCTGATATATCCAAGTTAGGGTCTGGTGATATAACAGTCCTAGCAGCAAAATCAACCCTCTTACCAGATAGGCTTCCTCTAAACCTACCCTCCTTACCTTTAAGCCTTTGTGATAATGTCTTCAATGGTCTACCAGACCTATGATGGGCTTGGGGTATACCAGATACCTCATTATCAAAGTAAGTTGTAACATGATACTGCAAGAGATCTACCAGATCTTGAACTATAAGAGGAGGAGTACCTGCCTCCTTACTCTCCTTTAACCTTTGGTTAACCCTTATTATATCAACTAACTTATGGGTTAGATCATCCTCAGACCTTATACCTGTCTCAAGTATTATTGATGGCCTAACTGTTACAGGGGCTACAGGAAGTACTTGTAGTACAAACCACTCTGGTCTTGCTGTCTCTGTGTTATAACCTAGTAACCTTAAGTCATCATCTGGTATGTTTGCTAACCTCTCTCTTATTGCCATTGGTAATAATCTATTCTCTTCCCCATTCTCAGTCTTCTCATAGAATGTTGTTGGTTTAACGAAGAGTATCTCATACTGCTCTTTACCACAATGTGGGCATGTCTTAACCTTCTTTGCTTTATCTATTATCTCTTCTCTGACCCTCTCTATAGCCAATGGAGTATAGAACTCGTTATTGCTTAATCTTGCTTTATACTCATTCAACTCATCCTCTGCTAACTTTAGCCTTGAGCATCCTCTGCAAGTAACCTGTAGTAACTTGTATATATCATCAACGAATGATATGTGTAACACTGGCTCTGCTAACTCTATATGCCCAAAGTGCCCAGGGCATCTAGCGGAGGTGTTACCACATGTAGCACACTTCTGCCCAGGCTCAAGCACACCAAGCCTACTATCCATGAGTCCTCCTTGGACTGGTAACCCATCCTCGTCATAGGTCTCTGGTGCAGTTATCTCTGTAACAGAGTATCTCCTTATCTCACTAGGTGACCATACAGCAAACTTTATCCCTGCTATAACCTTACTTATCTCTTCTGTAGGGCTAGTACTCATACCCACCAACCCCCTTGTAATATAATGCTGCTATTTGCATAATCTACTACACCCTCTCCTTAAGTATAAGCCTAGGTAGTATATTAAGACTCATTATCTCTTGAAGGAGTAACTTGAATGCGTATGCTACTGTTACAGATGATACCCTTGCTTTATCACCACATATCCTACATACATACCTTCTCTGCTTTGCATCATAGTAAGTTATAAGACCACAACGCTCACATACATATATCTCAGTCTTATCAGACTCCTCTAGGAGTCTATCCTTCAATAGCATTGCTGCACCATAGCCTATTAAGCAGTCTCTCTCCATCTCACCAAACCTTAAGCCTCCACCCCTTGCTCTACCCTCTGTAGGCTGTTTGGTTAGCATCTGTACCTGCCCTCTTGCCCTTGAGTGCATCTTATCAGCTACCATATGATGTAACTTCTGATAATAGACTATGCCTATGAACACCTCTGCTTCATACCTCTTACCAGTTCTACCATCGTACATAACCTCTTTACCTGTATACTTGAATCCATACTGCTCCAATAATGCCCTTACATCATCAACCTTCTCTCCATAGAATGCAGTACCATCTATAAACCTGCCTGCTAATGCAGCAGCCTTACCAGTTATGGACTCTATGAACTGACCAACTGTCATCCTAGATGGGAATGCATGAGGATTTATTATTATATCAGGTACTATCCCTTGCTCAGTGTAAGGCAGATCCTCAGGGTTTGCTAAGACACCAACTACACCCTTCTGCCCATGCCTTGACGCAAACTTATCTCCTATCTCTGGTACACGCATATCCCTAACCCTTACCTTATACAGCTTACCTCCCTCTATTGATTGCGTCATAATAACTGTATCAACTACCCCTGTCTCCGATGGTCTCATGCTTACACTAGTATCCCTTCTATATGGACCCTTTATCTCAAACTCTTTATACTCCTCCATGAACCTTGGAGGACTTGTTCTCCCAATTAAAACATCACCACCACTCACAACAGCCTCTTGCATAACAACACCATCAGCCTCAAGCAGTCTATAGAATTTATCACCTTTGTAACCCCTAATATTTGCGTCTGGTGATGGTATCTCAAAGTTATCCCTCATACCCCCAGGGTACTGTTTAGCCTCTGCCTCATATACTCTATAGAAGAATGATCTTGCTAAACCCCTATCAACTGATGCCTTGTTTATAACTATAGCATCCTCTATATTGTAACCCTCAAATGGTAGAACAGCAACTATACAATTTGTTCCAGTTGGTCTATCCTCTATACCTAGTAAGGGTATTACTCTGTTCCTTACCAATGGTACCTGAGGATATACAAGGAAGTGCTGCCTAACATATGTATTAAAGTTCATCATTGGAGTTGAGAAGCCTAAGGACTGCTTTGCCATGGCAGATTCATATGTGTTCCTTGGAGACTGGTTATGCTCTGGATATGGGATCATTGATGCTGAGACACCAAACATGGCTGCTGGGAATATCTCTAAATGGGTATGCTCCTTTGTTATATCCAATGGGTGCAATGCTATGTAACAGTTCTCCTCTTCATTAGCATCTATAAGCTCAATAAGCCCCTTGTATAGAAGATCCTCATAGGATATCAGTCTACGCCTTAACTTATCTAATATATCGTTTGTTATACCATGGGTACCATTGTTAACAACTATCAGTGGTCTAAGTACCCTACCAGCATTACAACTAATATAAACCCTGCTTGTAGCCTTTGGGTTCTTTGGTCTGTATAGGTATATGCCTACATGGGGATGCAGTTTACCACTCCTCCTAAGGCTCCTTAACTTACTTACTAATGCTTCTCCATCCTTAACAAAGCCTACAAGCCTACCATCTACAAATACCTTGCTACCATCCCTCTTAAGTTCATCACTTGCATCTTGATGATAAACTACTCCATGCTCATACAGCATCTCTATAACCTCTGCACTAGGTACGGTTACAGATAGTATTGCAGATAATGCTAGATTCTTTACTAGACCACAGTTTGAACCCTCTGGTGTCTCACTTGGGCATATCCTACCAAAGTGTGTAGGATGCAGATCTCTAGCCTCAAAGTTTGGCTGGCTCCTACTCAATGGAGACTGTATTCTTCTTAGATGACTTATTGTTGATAGATAGTTTGTTCTATCAAGCAACTGGGTTACACCAACCTTGCCTCTCCCCCAGTTACCTGTTGCTATAGCATTGTTTAACTTATCTGTTATTATACCTGGTCTTATTGCAGCCATGACAGCACTTATACCTCTCTTCTGGCCAGAACGCTCTAACTGATACTTCATATCCCTAATAAGGTTCCTGAATGCTGTTCTAAAGAGATCAGCAAGCATCTGCCCAGCAAACTTGATTATCTTATTACCATAGTGATCCTTATCATCTGGGTCTATAAGTCCTAACTTTAACTCTATAAGCTTACATGCAGCCTCTCCTATGAAGAGCGCCTTATCTAACCTATTATCAGGGTTCCTTCCTAGATGAGGTAATAGACCCCAATCAAGGAGGTTCTCTGTACGCTTCAGCTGGAACTCCTCAAGCATGTTTGGGGCTATCCTCTTGCTTATGTAATCTATAGCCTCCTTTGTACTTGTAACATCCGATGCCTTCTCAAATGAAGGTTCTAACTCATTCTGTATCTCTGGCTTTAAGGATACTGCATCTGCTATCTCTTTATCAGACTCCAAGCCTAGAGCACGCATGAGTACAACTAATGGTATATCAACAGGCGAGCCAGAGACCCTTACTACTATAGAACCATCCTGCTTCATTATAAGCTCTAGCTTTGTTCTATAGCCTACTATAGATGAGTATATCTTTGCTGTGTATACCTTAACCCCACTAACCTCCTCTATATCAACTATTATCTTGTTATATGATAGATCCTCTAACCCAACTATAACACGCTCAGACCCATTAATTATAAAGTAACCGCCAGGGTCTCTAGGATCCTCATTCATCTCTATCAACTTACTCTCAGGTAAGCCATTCAATACACATAGATTTGACTTTACCATTACAGGTAGATCTCCTACATGTATAGCCCTTGTCTCAACTATCCTATTATCCTCAACTATACTACACTCTATCATTATAGGTGCACTATATGTTAGATTCCTTAGCCTAGCCTCCATTGGAGTAACATAGGTTATTGAACCATCTATCTCTGTAACCCTTGGGTGCTGTAATCTAACCCTACCCAACTTAATCTTATATGGATACTCTGGGTTCTCTATCTCTACCTCGCCAACCTCATCAACTATACTCTGTATACCCTTCTCAATGAACTCATTGTATGAGTTAAGATGTTGCCTAGCAACACCTTCCCTTGTAAGTATATCGTATATTATAGGCCAGAACTCCTGAGTCTTATTTAATGCTACACTACTACTCATATTCTATCCCTCTACAACATATCTATAGTATATACTTATCCCTGCAGTAGGGCTCCTCCTTATTATCTTAACTATATCTCCAGGTTTAGCATTAAGATGCCTTATGGCTGGATCATTAACTAGTATGAAAGGTAACTGAGTAGGTTTAACATGATATTTATTAAGTACCTCTTCAGCCTCCTCCTTGCTTAGTATAATATGCTCTGGCACATACTCATGGTTTATACTCTTATTACCATCTACCTTGCTCTTTGTCATAAGCTAGAACCTACCCTCCATAATAGGTATGAGGAACCCAAATTTACACCTTTCTCTATGCTAAATATGATATAAAAATTTCTAAAAAGATATATACTATTATGTGTATAGGCTCTTGATGGCAAAGCATCAAAACTATACAACAATAATGGCTGTATTAACAGCACTAACCCTACTTGCTGTACCTATACATGTGTATGCACAGCAGGGGATAACTGTTACACTTGATAAACAAGAGTATTCTACTGGTGATACATTGATGGTTAGTGGTAAGGTGCCTAGAGTTATAACTGGTTTAGATGTTATCATACAGATAATAAATCCAAAGAATGCCCAGGCAGCACTAGCCCAAGTTACACCAGATGCAAATGGTAATTTCATGAAGGAGTTTAAACTAGGTGGAACCCTTATGAAAGAGTCTGGCACCTATAAGGTAAGGGTAACATATGGCGAGTTACAGCAAGAGGCTAGCTTCACATTAACAGCTCAAGCACAGCAACAAGCAAGACAGTTCAATGTAAAGATAAGTGGTATACAAGAGAATATAACATTAAGTGGTACAATAAGTAATGGTAATGTAACATCAATAACTGTGGATCAAGATTTCAATAGCCTTGTATTTAACTTAAGCAATGTTACAGCAGATAGCAAGATAAGTGTAACTATACCATCTAGCATACTTCAGGAGCCTAACAGATTCAATGAGGTTGAGTTCATTGTACTTGCTGATGGAGAAGAGGTTGATGCCCAAGTATCTACCCAAGGTAATAACAGTATAGTAACATTCACTGTACCTGCTGGAACAAAAGAGGTTGAGATAGTTGTTGCTCCTGAGAATATAAGAGTAGTGCCAGAGTTTGGTGTTATTGCAGCACTTATATTAGCACTCAGCATAGGTACTCTAATAGCATTAAGTAGAAAGCAGATTCTAAATATACCATTAAGGTAAATAAAATAAAATAACCAATTATTTTTGTTTTATTTATAAAAATCTATAAATATGTTAAATCTTTAAGCAAACAGTTAATAATTAGTATTTTAAATATCCAGACATGGATAAGGAAGATAAAGGAAGTAATGTAGAGCAGTACCCAGTTAAGAGTTATGAAGGGTATGAGCAGAAGGTAGTTGATGGCTATACCATATATAAGAGTAGTAAGCGTTGGATAGCATTGGTTGTAGTAGATACAAGCAATGGTAGAGAACTAAGGTTATACTCATGGGAGATGCGTAAGAATGAATGGAAGGTTGCTCTTGCAAGCCAGAACGTTGGGTTCTGGGACTGGGATGCTATAATAGGTAAAGTAAAAGAGTATAAAGAGAAGTATGGGATAAAGTGAGTAGTAAGCCTATATACCTAATATGGATCTCTTTATCTCTTCAGCCCTTCCTCTTATTATATAATACATCTCAACCAACTCATCTTGAGTCATAGCCCTTCTGTTAACTACCATGAAGTAGTTGTAGAACCCTCCTATTATCTCTCCTATAGCAATCCCTAACGCAAAATCAGCCTCATCTTTAACCAATGGCTTAAATGATCTTGCTATATTAACAAAGTTAGAACTCTGTGCTATAGTATCATCTATGAGTTGCTCAAGGGTATCCCTTAGATTCTTGCTAAGCCCCATAGATTAACTTTAAAATATTAATAAGAGATATATTTGATTGCTTCTACACATAACATATGCACTTATGGCACGATATAGAGCCTGGGGATAGTGTACCAGATATAGTTAATGTTATAGTTGAGATACCAAAGGGTTCACAGAATAAGTATGAATATGATAAAGATAAGAATATAATAAAACTTGATAGAGTATTATTCTCACCTTTACATTACCCAGGAGATTATGGTATAATACCTAGGACACTTGCTGATGATGGAGACCCTTTAGATGCTCTAGTCTTGCTCAGCAACCCAACCTATCCTGGAGTGTTAATAGAGGCTATACCAATAGGGCTTCTAAGGATGATAGACTCTGGTATGAATGATGATAAACTACTATGTGTAGCAAAGTATGATCCTAGATACTCAAATTACAAGGATATAAATGATATTGAAGGGCATATACTTAAGGAGATAGTACATTTCTTCCAGGTTTATAAAGACTTGGAAGGAAAAGAGGTGCATGTTATAGGTTGGAAGAATGCAAGCGAGGCAAAGGTTGTAGTTATGAATGCAATAGACCTTTATGCAAGAAAGTTTCTGAAGAAAGATAAGTAGAGGTGTATTGTATAATTAAGTATATAAAAATCAAAAAATTTAGATGTTAGTATAGGTTAAACTTAGTTATGAGCATGATGGATGAGTTTGAGCCTTATGATATATTCTGGGAACTTGCTGGAGAGTTAAGGCGTAATATACTCTTCAAGTTAAATGAGAAGCAGTTAAGGTTAACCCAACTAGCAAAGGAGTTAGATGCAACCGTACAAGAAGTACATAGGAATGTTAATAGGCTTATATATGCTGGTCTTGTTAAGAGGGACTCCGATGGTCTCTTATCGTTAACAACCTATGGGAAGACTGTATTAACACAGATACCGTCCTTTGAGTTCCTTGCTAAGTATAAGCAGTACTTTGAGGAGCATACATTTGGTGATCTACCAATGAAGTTTGTTCAGAGGATAGGTGCGTTAAACAACTCTGAGTTAGTTAATGGTGTTGTAGCAGTACTTGAGAGATGGAAGAGCATGTATGCAAATGCGGAAGAGTATATAATGGAGTTGATGGCTCAGGTACCTTTAGATCTTATAGAACCTCTTGTAGCAAGGGTAAGGGAAGGGATAAAGTTCTCCTATATATTTGGGTATAATACCATAGTACCAAAGGGTAGGAGTGAGATACTTAAAAGGGTTAACTGGCAGGAGTACATAAGAAAAGGTATCGTTGAGAGAAGAATGTGTGATAAGGTTGATGTTATGGTTATAGTAACAGATAAGCAAGCAGCAGTACTCTTCCCCGATCAGAGCGGTGAGACTGATCTTAATCATATGCTCTTTAGCAATGATAGTTTATTTCATGAATGGTGTTTAGACTTCTTCAGATACAAGTGGTATAACTCAGGTTCATTCGATGAGAGTAGGTTAAGGGAGGTATGATGGATAATAAATAAAATAAATAAATTGACAAAGGGTTAGTTAACGAGTAACCATATTATAGGTATGTCTTGGTAATATCCATCTGGGAGTATTCTACGTATTGATATAGGCAAGGCTTTTTGCTTTAGTTCATACTCTGCTATGGATATTGGATCAGTGATATCCTTAGGTACTGTTATTAATGGGGAGGCCCCCAAAGACAATTGTAATGCCCTTGCACCAACTATCCTAGCCCTCTCAAATCTTGTTATCCTCTTAGGTCCTATAAGAACCTCTCCAGGCTCTGATTTAACCTCTACCAATGTTATCCTAAACTCATCTGTGCTCTGATCAACACTATGTGTAGATAATACACTCTGTGTAGCACCACTACTGCTACTACTAACATTAACCTTCTCTTCTTCACTAACTTGTGTAGTGTTGCTAGAGCCTATAAACTCAACATCTCCTTCATCTCTGCTAATCTTCTGCTTCTCTTCCATAGCCATCTCATTGACATCTTTTAACTCCATGCTCTCACCACTGCTATCCTTGCTCTTTCCTTTATCCTTCTTCTGTTTACCCTTTGACTTGGTAACCTTACCCTCCTCTGTCAATTATATGCACAATATTTAATAATACAAATAAACGTTACTATATGCAATCTGCATATATGAGTGTATCTAGAGTAAGAGTAGTGATAGTAGTTAAAGGTAAAGGAGAGTGTGAGTGTGAACTTGCAAGGCATCTTGCACCTTTAACTGTAGGCTCTATACTTAGGGCACTGCCTTTAGAGAGTAGGATCTACAGGTTTAATGATAAGTTCATATACATGGATACTGGGCTCTCTATAGGAGCAGAGAAGCAGAAGGACTCATTCAAGAGAGGTGATATTGGTTTCATGGTATCAAACAACTCTATATGTATATTCTTAAATGATGTGAGTGGTATGAGATTCAATCCTTTAGGGAGAGTATTATCCAATATAGAATTATTTGAGAAGATCTCTAGCAGTGATGTTGCTGTTATTAAGCATGAGGCATAGACTAATTTACTTGTTATTATATATCTTTGCTAATTTAAGGAAGATATCCTTATCCTCACTCCTTATTAACTTATGTATGCTATGATCATCATTACTACAGCAACAATCTAACCCTCTAACTAGAGCAACAGGTACACCTTTACTCTTACCCATAACTAACTCAGCTGCAGATGCTATCTCATCAGCTACTGCAATCTGTGTAATCCTTAACTCTTTACCGTACATATCCTTTTTACCCCTATAATCTATTATAGGATTTATACCTGCTAAACCTACTGCAATATTAACCTGCCCTTCCCTGAAAGGTCTTCCAAATGTATCTGTGATTATTACTCCTACTCTCTTATTTGTTAGGGTATATATCCTATCCCTTATGCTCCTAGCACTAGCATCCGCATCTAATGGTAGTAGTGTAACATTATTCCCTTGAACATTAGATGCATCTATACCAGCATTTGCACATACAAATCCATGCCTTGTCTGAGTTATTATTACGCCATTATCTGCAGCTATTATCTTACTCTCTCTTAGCATAAGTTCAACTAACCTAGCATCCTTGCCATGCTCTTTAGCAATCCTTTCTGCCTCTTCACTAGGCTCTATACTATCTAGATTAACAACTCTACCCTCAGCCTTAGATACTATCTTTTGAGCAACAACTATCACATCATTATCAAGTATCTCAAGGCTAATACTCTTAATTGATTCAAGTATAAGGTAAGCAATATCATCCCCATACTTAATATCTATGCTAAGTGGTATAGGGATTATCTCTACTTTATTAATGTGCATATCACTCATGTATTACTATATATGCTCTGATTATGTTTGCCATCAGGAAGAGACTTGCTCTTAATTATCTTACCATCAAAGTATCTATTAACAACATCTATAAGCAATCTAAGATCCTTCTCATCTATTATTACATCTGCCCTCTCCTTAACTATACTCTGTGCATTAAAGGCTACCTTTAATCCTGCTATATCAAAGAGTGTAAGATCGTTTGCTCCATCAACAACAGCAACTGTATCATCTTTGCTTATATTCCAACTCCTAATAACTTTGGCTATAGCATTTGCCTTTCTAGAGTCTACTTGTATATCAACACCAACTAACTTACCATCCCTGAATATAAGCTCGTTTGATACTACATAATCTAGATTAAGCTCGCTCTTTAATCTATCAGTTATTATAGTGAACCCTCCAGATACAGCAACTAACTTAAACCCCTTGTTCTTAAGATATTGGCATGCTTCTTTAGCACCATTCATAATAGGCATAGAGTTTGCTACACTTAATGCACTATCATAGTCTATCCCTCTTAAGGCATCTATCCTTCTCCTAAGACCCTCTTCCCATGGTATCTCGCCCTTTATACCCTTAAGTGTTATATCCATAATCTCTCTCTCTTTACCTACAAGCCTTGCTAGCAATGGTAAGTATTCAGCATCATATAGCACGCCTTCAACATCAAATATTACAAGCATGTAATATGAGCATAAACGATAGAGTATATAAGTCTAATCTAACTAAGTTATGTTAATTTGATTAATGCATAGGCAACCTATTTATTTGTAGTAGTTATTAATGATAAGGCATGTACATATAGAGAACTTCAAGTCTATAAAAGAGTTGGATCTTGATCTAAAGAGGGTAAATGTAATCATAGGTGAACCTACTACTGGTAAGAGTAATATACTTGAAGCATTTGGATTATTATATTGTTTACAACATCATGTCAATTTAAATGAATTTGTACGACATGAACATATTAACGAATTATTCCATTTAAAGAAGTATAAACCTATAAAGATTAATATAGATAACGGTGTCATAGATCTGGAATTTTATTCAGATAAATATATTGGTCATGGTCTGCCTAAAGAGTTTATAGTAGAAATACCAGAGGGTGCACAACATCTAACATGTAACCCAAATTATCAACCTCAAGGAGATTGGAATAATATGTTGAGTGATAAATGCTATAAACCATCGGTAATAACTGTACCAACTAATAGTATAGTAACATGGGTTAACAAGGATAATGTTAACCATACAGTAACATATGCTAAGAACCCATTGGATGCAAATACATGGGATCTAGATGGCAAGATGTTCTTTGGTATGCAATTAATAATGCCTGACCAGAGTGTAAGTTGGGAGTTTAAAGAGCAAGGAGAGTATCCATATATCTGTACTGTTTATCCATGGATGATAGACAAAGTAAAAGTTACAAATGAATCTTATTATACTAAGTTTATGTTTTATAGATTCAAACTAATTCAATACAATGTAGAAGAAGGAGGGGTACTTTTACCACCACATGGGAAAAACCTAATGGGGTATTGGAACATAATAAAGTAGGGGAGAAACTTAAAGATATACTAAAGCAATACGGGTTAGAATTATTATCAACTGAGTATGGTATACGAAGGGAAAAGGTATTTATAAAGCGCTAATAGATGAGGACCCTGATTCCATACAAGATAAAAGATTGAATTCCTATTCTATGAGTTTTGCAAATACATTTATTAAAGTTTATAAGGCAAAAGGTAGTATTATAGTTGTATTACGTCCACGAATAGAAGAATTTCTTTTAAATATAGCAAGAGCAGTAAATATTGATCCTAAAGACTACAAGCTACCAAATAATGGTGAAGAATTACATAAAATATTAGGTAATCAAAGGGTTAAACAAAATAATAACGCTAGAAATTTTATAAATGATATAATTAATCGTAATCATTTTGCAATACAAAATATTAAAAATTATATGTTATGCAAAATATGATATATAGTTAATTTATTATAACTCTTTTATCTAGAAATATGGCATTGAGCACTGATGATACACAATACAAGTATGTAGTAGATGTTAAAGAGGGCAAGAGTATAAGGATCTCAGAGTATGCTAAGAAGGAGTTAAGGGATGTAGGAATGATGGATGATAAAGGCAAGTTAAAGATAAAGGGCTTAAGTTCAAAGATGCTATCTAGAATGAAGAAGGAGTATGTTGAGTGCCCTGTACTTAGCAGGGATGTTAACTTCATAGAATGCTATGTATGCTCTAACTTTGTAAGTAGGATAACTGGGAAGGTATACTGTAAAGGTGAGCCTTTAAGCCCAAGGTAGATTCTAAATAACGATAAGATAAAATAAAAATTAGGCGCTTGTAATGCAAGTAGAGTGAAGATGTATGAGCATGCTAGGACTGACTATTAAAAAGGGTGAAGACTTCTCTGAATGGTATACTCAAGTAATAATAAAGAGTGATCTGATAGATTATGCTCCTATAAAGGGGTTTATAGTGCTTAAACCTTACTGTTATGCTATATGGGAGAAGATTAAGGAGATAGCTGATAAACGCTTTAAGGAGACTGGGCATAAGAATGCTTTCTTACCAACACTCATACCAGAGAGTCTATTAAGCAAGGAGGCTGAGCACTTTAAGGGATTCCAGCCTGAGGTATTCTGGGTTACTCATGCTGGTGATAGAGAGCTTAGTGAGAGGCTAGCATTAAGACCAACATCTGAGACACTAGCATATGAGATATTTGCTAGATGGATAAGGAGTTACAGGGATCTTCCATTGAAGCTGAACTTCTGGAATACAGCATTGAGGGCAGAGATAAAGTCAACTAAGCCATTGATAAGAACCTCAGAGTTCCTATGGCAAGAAGGGCATACTGTTCATGCTAGCATGGAAGAGGCTGAGCAAGAGTGTATGTTAATGCTTAATATATATAAGGAGATAATAGAGGATTACTTGGCTATACCAGTTATTGCAGGTTATAAGAGTGATAAAGAGAAGTTTGTAGGCGCATTATATACATTAACGCTTGAGGCTCTTATGCCAGATGGTAAAGCATTACAGATGGGTACATCACATAACCTTGGTCAGAACTTCTCAAAGGCATTTAATATAAAATTCCTTGCAGATGATGATAAGGAGTACTATGCATGGCAGACTTCATGGGGTATATCATGGAGGCTTATAGGTGCAATGGTTATGGTACATGGTGATGATAAAGGGCTAATAATACCACCTAGAGTTGCTCCAATACAAGTAGTTATAGTACCAATATTCTATGATAAGGATAGAGAGCAAGTATTGGCAAAGGCTAAGAGCATATATGATATGTTAAGTGCAAAGTTTAGGGTTCATCTAGATGATAGGGATGAGTATACCCCTGGATACAAGTTCAATGAGTGGGAGTTGAAAGGTGTACCATTAAGGATAGAGTTAGGTAGCAGGGATATAAGAGAAGGTAAGGTTACAATAGCAAGGAGAGATAACTCTATCAAGGTTAAGGTAAATGATGATAATACTCTAACAGATTATATAGAGTCTATGCTTGAGGATATTCAACGTAACCTGTATCTAAGGGCTAAGGAGTTCTTAGATAAGCATACATTTGATGCAAAGAGTTATGAAGAGTTAAAGGAGTATATAGAGGGTGGATTTGTAAGGGCTTATTGGTGTGGCTCTATAGAATGTGAGTTAAAGGTTAAGGCTGAGGTAGGGGCAGATATAAGGGTTATACCATTCCAAGAGGGCAATACCTCTAATAGCAACAGTAATAATAATAGATGTATATATTGCAATAAAGAAGCGTACAAACTAGTATACTTTGCTAAGGCATACTGATATCTGTTATATGCATATAATATCTGATAACTCATTAAAATAAAATTAGAGCTTGATGACTATAGTTAGATGGGCAAGGTTACAATGGGGATTACTGATATACTTAATAACTTATTTGTATTTGCTAGTACTCTAGGTTATATAGGCTTATTTGCAATAAGTTTCATAGCTAGCATTATAGTATTCGTACCCATACCATTCTTCCCTATACTAGCATTGATGAGCATAGATAAGGATTTTGATCCTCACCTCCTTGCCTTCTCTAGTGCTATAGGAGCAACCCTTGCAAAGACTATAATATTCTACAGCAGCTTCTATGGGAGGAGGTTTATAAGTAGGGAGAGCAAGGTAAAGATGAAACCACTGCAGAGGTTGCTAAAACGCTATGGTTGGTATGCATCGTTTATTGCTGCAGCAACCCCTATACCTGACGATATAGTCTATGTACCATTAGGATTGGCTAAGTATAATCCATGGTTATTCTTTACCTCATGTTTTGCTGGTAAGATGGTAATATCTGAGGCAATAGTATGGGGTACTAGGATGGGCTTTAATATGCTAGAATACTTGGAGAGTAATATGAATGGACAGTTATTCTATGCTACTGTAATTGCTACAATAGCAGTTACAGCATTCTTAATCTACTTTATGATAAAGGCTGACTGGAGCAGGTTAGTTGGCAAGGTATTCCCATGGACACTTAAGGATGATATTGATGATGATGCAAATAATTTAAATAATTCTAACAATAGAAGTAATCAATAAAGATTATTTAGTTAAAATATAAAAATTTTACCATTATAAGTTAATAGAATTAACATTAACCTATAAGAGTAAGTCATAATGTTAAATAATTTAAAGAATCTATACCTTGCATCAATATACTTGAATAAGTATAGTAAATATCACATACTTGTCACTTCCATTCTTATAGATAATAATATTTGTATTTGGGTTAATGCATACTAATACTATGTACTATGAAACCATGAGGATAGGAAGTAAGTACTCAATAAATAGGAGTGAGGATTCGCTAACCATAGTTAGGATGGTAGATGGTTACTTTGAGAAGATCCATATTAACAAAGATGGTTATGTTAACATAACAGTTAGCAAGATGGGGTTAAGGTTCTACTACCCTCAACACCTAACAGCACTTATGATAGGAGAAGTATCTGAGATAATAGAGTATGAGAGTAAGAGATATGTAAGAGACTCTATGCTTATAGAGAGGATAAATAGAATCATGTACGACCTTATAAAGTATTATGAGAGTATCCAAGATATGCAAACGATAAACTGTTAGAGAGATTATTTATACAGATAATTTAAATTTAAAGATCTAAAGTTATTATAAACTCTAAATTTTACATAAAGTTATAAAGTAGATTGCTAGAGTATAGTTATGAGTATTAAACCAATAGCATATGCTGCATCAGCTACCACTGCTATAGCAGGTATACTGCATCTAATAATGGTACCTAGGGTATTAGAGTTTAACGTTAACACTGGGATATTCTTTCTCATTGCAGGTATACTACAGCTCTTCTGGGTATTACCTACATTAAAGATGTACGGTAAGGTATGGCATTATATAGGGATAGGTGGTACCATAGGTCTTATAATACTATGGGCTGCTACTAGAGTACCAAACCCAATAACAGGTAGAGGCTTACCAGTAAACGAGATAGGCATAATAACACAGGTATTTCAAGTAGCATTTGTAGTCCTCTTAGCATTGCTTATAGTTAAGAGCAGGAGGATAGTAAGTACTGAAAGGGATTAGATTAATTTTATATTTTAAGATCTTAGATCCTATTATTTATTATATCTTTAACCAAACCTTAAATATCTGCTCTCACAATTAAATCTCTGATGCATGAAGAGAATGCTATAATTAAGAGTAATGAGGTTTATAGTAATGATATACTAGAAAAGATATTCTTAGAATTAGCAAGTGCTACCAGATGCGCTATACTACTAAAGTTAAGTAACTCGCCCATGAGGCTAAGTAGCATAGCAAGGGAACTTAACATATCAATACAGGATGCACATAGGAATATGATGAGGTTAGTTAATGCTGGAATTGTGGTAAAGAACCCAGACTCAAAGTTCACATTAACAGAGTATGGTAGGTTGATAGTAAATGAACTCTCTTACTTCAGGTTTTTAAGCAATCTTAAAGCATTAATGGGTAGATACACATTATCACACCTTCCTAGAAGGTTCATGATTAGGCTTGGTGAGCTTACCAACTGTAAGATAATTAACGGTGTATCCTCAGTGCTAGAGAAGTTGAAGATGCTAGAGAGTAATGCAAGAGAGTATCTTAATATAATAGTAGCACAGGCATGGTACGATGAAGGTAATATAATACTAGATCTTGTAGAGAAGGGTGTAGATATACGTATAATCCTAACAGGCAGAACCCTCTTCCCAAAGGAGATATTTGAGAGTGATATAGTAAAGAGGATACATTACCATGATAAGAAGGGTAATATAAAGAGCAGGTTTATAGATCATACAGCAGTAGCCTTGTATATCTCTGAGACACAAGCAGGGATTATACCATTAACACATGATATGAACTTCGATATGAATGTATTGCTTATAAGCAATGATGAGTCATTTCATACCTTCTGCTCAGATATATTTAACTATTATTGGCATAGATCTAGCATATTAGATACAAATAAGATAAATGTTATAGAGTAACTAATAATAGCATGAGGAAGGGTTTACTACAAGAGATAATTAGTAAGGCTATGTATGCAGATGATATTAATATGTATATTGTATGCTATAGAGATATGGATACTCTAAAAGAGGTTACTCTTAAGGACTTCTTGGGTTTATCTGATAACTTTCAACTTATACCAGCAAGTAGGATAGTTTACATTAAGAGAGGGGATAAGATAATATACTCTAAGAGAAGTAATAGGTAGTTGCTATGTTAAATTTTATATTATGTATCGGTTAAGGAACTCTATGCCTTTAGATGTGGATAAGGTTAAGCATCTAGCATACCTTGCTAGAATTAGTATAGATGATGAATCGATCGGTTTATATGCTAGGCATATGGATAAGGTAATCGAGTACTTTAACATACTAGATGAGATCAACTCTGCTGATGCTGAACCTTATAGGATATTAAAGCATATTGAAGAGTTTAGGGATGATATATGCATTGTAAACAATGAGGATATGCTTAAAATAGCAAAGAATGTTAAGGAGAGGTTCATCAAGGCTCCAAGGATAGTATAATAATTATTAATCTTTACCAGTGATCGATATGAGCATTCTAAATATTAACGCTTATGAACTTGTAGAAGATATAAGTAATGGCTCCATAAGCGCTGAGGATTTTACTGCAAGGATGCTTGAGAGGATAAGCAAGTACGATGAGAGGATAAATGCATACATAACTCTTAACAACAATGCCTTAGATAGAGCAAGAGAGATAGATAAGGAGGTTAAGAGTAGCAATGGGAAGATAAGATCTAAGATACTTCTAGGTGTCCCTATTGCAATAAAGGATAACATATCAACCAAAGGCATAAGAACTACATGCGCAAGTAAAGTCCTTGAGGATTACATACCAGTCTATGATGCTACTGTAGTATCTAGAATTAAGGCATATGGGGCAATAATCATAGGTAAGACTAACATGGATGAGTTTGGTATGGGCTCTAGCACTGAGTTCAGCGCATTTGGGGTAACACGTAATCCTTGGGATACTACTAGAGTAGCAGGTGGCTCCTCTGGAGGGAGTGCAGCTGCATTGGCAGCATCAGAGGCAGTACTAGCATTAGGATCAGATACTGGAGGTTCTGTAAGATGTCCAGCAAGCTTCTGCTCAGTATTAGCATTAAAGCCAACATATGGTTTGCTTAGTAGATATGGGCTTATCTCATATGCAAACAGTTTAGAGTGCATAGGCTTGATGGCTAGATCTGCAAGGGATCTAGCCCTACTGCTCACAGCAACAGCAGGCTATGATAGGTATGATGATACAAGTATAAATATCAATAATAATATTGATTACTATAGTAACCTTGATAATGTTAATAGCTTTAATGGTATGAAGGCAGCAGTTATAAAGGATATAGTTGATAACTGTAACGATGAGGTTAAGAAGGCATTCTATGACTCATTAGATATACTTAAGGATCTAGGCTTCATTATAGAAGAGATACATCTAAAATCAGTAAAGTATGCCTTACCAGCATACTACGTTATAGCCATGGCAGAGGCTAGTAGTAACCTTGCTAGATACGATGGTATAAGGTATGGTTATACAATGCAACCAGATGGCATGGCATGGAATACATTCTACTCAATGGTAAGGAGTATGTTTGGTGATGAGGTTAAGAAGAGGATAATGCTAGGAACATATATACTCTCCTCAGGCTACTATGGTAAGTACTACATGAAGGCTCAGATAGCAAGGGCATTAGTAAGGGATGAACTCTTAAGGGTGTTCAAGGATCATAGTATTATAGCAATACCTACTATGCCTATACCTCCATTCAAGATAGGTGAGAGGATAGATGATCCATTAAAACTATATACAGTTGATATATGCACTATACTAGCAAACCTAGCAGGGATACCAGCTTTATCCATCCCCTGTGCAATCCATAATGGATTACCTATAGGTTTACAGTTAATGGCTAAACATCTAGATGAGCAGTTGCTATTGAGTGTTGCTCATACATTTGAGAGTATTAGATATGTTAAGAGGTGTATAGATTAGATGCCTAGTAGTAATAATAATGGTAGTATTAATGAGCATATTAAGATTGGGCTTGAGATACACTGTCAGTTAACGGCATTAAAGAGCAAGTTATTCTGCCCATGTAGCTCAGATTACAGGGGTAAGGAGCCTAACAGCAATGTATGCCCAATATGCATGGGCTTACCTGGTACATTGCCATTGCTTAACAGGAAGGCTGTAGAGTATGCTATAATGATAGCATTAGCATTGAACTGCAGTATACCTGAGAGGCTTGTATTCTATAGGAAGAACTACTTCTATCCAGATCTACCTAAGAACTTTCAGATAACACAGTACAACTCATACGAGCAGGCAAGTGTAGGTAGCAATGGGTATCTTGAATTAGATGATGGTAACGCTAAGAGGATAATAAGGATAAGGCGCATACAGTTGGAGGAAGATCCTGGTAGACTAGTTTATGAGAGCATAAGCATAGATAGAGCAAACTACACTCTGGTTGATTACAACAGGGCAGGGGTAGCGTTGGTTGAGATAGTAACAGAGCCAGACTTTAACTCCCCTGAGGAGGTTAGGGTATTCCTTAACAAGCTAGCATCAATACTTGAGCATCTAGGTGTATGCAATACAGAGCTTGAGGGTGCGGTTAGGTGTGATGCTAATGTATCATTTGCAGATAATGCTAGGGTTGAGATAAAGAATATAAACTCATTTAAAGAGGTTGAGAGGGCAATAGTATTTGAGATAACTAGGCAAAGGAGCCTCTTAGCAAGAGGTATAAAGGTTACATCAGAGACTAGGCATTGGGATGATGTTAGAAGGATAACCATACAATCTAGAGCAAAGGAAGAAGAGCAGGATTACAGATACTTCCCAGAGCAGGATATACCTGTTGTTCATATAGCAGATAAGATAGATGCTATCAAGGCAGGATTACCAGAGTTACCCGATGAGAAGGTCTCTAGGTTTGTTAGAGATTACTCTCTGCAAGAGCATACTGCAAGGATTTTAGTAAATAACAGGTATCTATCAGATTTCTTTGAGGAGTGTGTAAAGCATTATAGTAATGCAAGGGAGATAGCAAATTGGATAATAAGTGATCTAAAGGGTTACATAGATAGAGATAAGGATAATGTTGTATTAACAAGGGTAACACCAAAGCATATAGCAGAATTGGTCATGCTTATAGACTCTAATAAGATAAACAGGAGTATGGCAAAACAGATAATGCATGTTATGGTATCCAATGGCGATATGCCATCAAGTATAGTAAAGAGTATGTGTATAGATAGTATTACAAGTGAGGATGAACTTAGAGAGATAGTAAAGAGAGTTATAATTGAAGAAGAGAAGGCTGTTAAAGATGCTATGATTAATGAGAAGGCATTTAATTACCTACTAGGCAAGGTTATGAGGTATGCAAAAGGAAGGGCAGAACCTACGCTGGTATTAGAGTTATTGAAGGATATGATAATTAATAATAAATAATAGATAGAAAAATAATCAACTTTATAGAAATGAATACTATAGATGCATATGAGCAAGAAGTAATTATGCAATTGGATGAGTTACCTAGGGTACTAAAAGAGTTAGAGAGTAAGGATATATGGTTAAGCAAGGATGAGCAGTGTAGAGCAGTAATAACTGGGAGTGGTGACTCGTATGCTGCTGCACTTGCAGTAGAGAGGTTATCCTCTTTTAGGATAAGGTGCATAGATCCTTATGAATTCATAAGTGTAGCATGTAATGGAGATAACTATATGCATGAGAGGAATATAATCTACATAATATCTGTATCTGGTGAGACAAGAGCATCTATAGATGCTGCAAAGAGAGCAAAGGATATGGGATTAAAGGTTGTAGCATTAACATCAAACACTACTAGCAGATTAGCAAACATTGCAGATTCCATAATTGAACTAAGGTTCAAGAGGACAGGGATACTTACTGCAGGTAGTATAGGTTTCACAACAAGCCTATTGGTAGCAGCATCGCTTGTACATGCTATAGATTCTAATAGCATAGATATTATAAGACTCTTTAAATTAACAGATACTAGCAGCATAGAGTTAAAGGATTCTAACTATATAGTAGGGGATGTATTAACATATCCTATAACTGTTTACTTCTCTGCTAAGATATATGAGGTTCTAGGTTTAAAGTCACAGTACTGTATGCTTGAACAGTTTAAGCATATGCAGATCTTCTCTTTATCTGCATCTGATAAGGTAATCATACTTACAGATCATGGTAAGATACTAGCAGAAGGTCTGCTATCTAATGGTATAGATGCAACACTAATAGAGTACAAGCATGTTGTTAATTATGAGAGAAAGGATAGTAGGAGGGAAGGTATAAACGATACAAGTAGGGATAATATTAGCAAGGATAAGACTAATACAGGATCAGAATATTACTTGAGTCTAGCACCAAGGTTTGCTGATAAACTTAACGTTATCCTTTACACCACATTCATAGCTCAAAGGGTAGTACTTAAGAATGCAAGGATTAGAGGATTTAATGATTGTGCATTCATTGCTAACAATGGATTGTTAAGGCTTAGTAGCTCTTTGATATATTAATAATGATGATAATTATTATTTATACAATTACTAAGAGTGTAGTAAAGCCTCTCCTATCTAACTCTAAGCCATGGGAGTCATACTCCCCAGCAACTATAGTTATTGATATCACATCTGATACACTACACTTACTTATGTCTAGAATAACTTTAGAGTCTATGCTACTTGCTCTCTTATCATCATACCCTACAACACTTACAGGAGCAGATGCAAGTATATTAAACTCTTGTGCATACCTTTTATCATAGTAAGTTATTCCAACCAATCCATCATCCTTGGTTGATGATGCTTTAACATTTAGTATTAGAGTTCCATTGCTTCTGCTCTTGCTGTATTCTACATACCTTAGATTCTCATTAACATAAACGTTGAACTCAAATGGGTACCCTGCTGTGAACTCTGCCATCTTAGTTATACCATCATCCTTCATTACATCTATCTTCTTTATAGTATCCCCATACCTTGCTATCCATGAACTTGTAACTCTCACAACATTATCTATCATCCTTAACCTCCATTCCTCCTCCTCTTTATCAAGTTTATACCTGTAAACCCAGTCCTTGTAATCGTTGCTTATATCCCTAATGAACTCTATACATGTTAATTTGTACTCATCAACACTCTCTCTACTTGAACTATACATAACAGTAAGTTAAGTTAAGCTTTATAATTAGTTAGTGGATCTTCTTCACACATAAAAATAAATAATAAGATTGCCTATGTATTACCTGAAACTTGGAATCATACTCTTCATCTTTATCCTTGCAATTACAAGCATCATTGCCATTACAGACCCTATTACTGCTATAACACCCAATGGGAACTCTGGTACAACTACCATATCAAACTCTGCCTTCTCTATACGTGTAACTGTAGCATCACCAGTCCTAAATACTGTCTCATAACTTACCACAACCTTCTTCACACCCTCGCTAGAGAATGTTACTGTAACTGGGTTAAGATTATTGCTTAACTCTTGCTTTAGTATACTCTTACCATCATCAAATATCTCTATAGTATACCTCTCAGTATCCTTTAATGGCCTATTAGCATTATCATAAAGACTAGCTGCAAACTTTACCTCTTGTCCAGGCATTATAACCTCTGGTGCCCAATACAGCTCTATGAACACAGAACCTCCATCACTAAGCTTCCTAAGAGGAGATTTGGGTAACTCAATAGGTCCGCCCTTGAGTTCTATGGGTTTATCACTCCTGCCAAATTCTTGTAAGGTAAACTCATACTGGACTGGTATTGGGTGCTCTGTTCTAAAAGAGTATACTTTAGCCTGAATAGGTAATGGGAATTCCTCTGCTACCCATATCTTGCTAGTCTCTGAGTACTTGAAACCAACTATTGTAGTATTCCATGTTTTACCTGCTGCTGTTATCTGCTCATTTACAACATCTACAGAGGCTGGAATACCTACACCTATAGGTACACCTCCTGTTATACCTAATCTACCCCATGCTACTTGTGCAAGTGGTTTTGGATCTTCGCTAGTTGCATAATCTCCAAGCCATGTTAATGTTCTCTTTATAACATCTTTAAACTTGCTTACACTAGGCTCTGCACTTATTGGTTGCATGTTTATCCCTGATAATACCATCTTACCCATGCTAACAATACCTTGATCATTAACACTAACTACTGATACCCAATTACCACTCTGATCCTTGCCCTCAAGCCATATTGCTATAGTTAATTGCCTTCCACCTTCATACTCAAGATCCTTTAATGCATATATGAAGTATGTTCCTTGCTCAGCCCCTTTACCAGGATACCATGTTGCCTGTGCATTTACATTCTCTACTATAGTTAATGCTAGTAGTAGTGTAGTTACTGCTATTGCAAGTATGTATCCTCGCATAGGATTACATAATGAATAATACTTTATAAATCTTAAGCTTTACTTGCTGTATAAATTATTAATTTTAAGAGAGAGTCTACTTAAAATTATTGCTAATGATATAACTATTACAGTAACTATTATAGCACTTGGAAACTCGGATGCTACTAGTACATCAAAAGTTACAGAATCATGTTCATTGATATTTATTATAACATTGAACCTTCCTGCTGAAGGAAACTCAACTGTATGAGTTGATATATTATCTATAACCCTTACACCATTAACCTTCTTTATTATATTATCATCACTCTTAACTATAAAGTCATACACTATTACATTATTATTATTATTAGATGATGGTATGATCTTTACATTGAATAGTATTATCCTATTAGGAGTTATCTCAACAGGCTCCCATGAGAGTTCTACCGTGTAATTCTTGTTATTTGTGCTCTTGATCAATGGTGGTCTCTCCTCATCAGCATAAACCTTGTAGTCCATAATCATTACAGTAATTGCATATACTATTACTGTAATGATCAGTGCTATCCAAGACAGCCTAGGCATCTTATTATTAGTATCTAACGATAGTTAAAATCTTTTACTTTCTATACTGTTAAATAATAAGCATGCTTTAAATGAATTTATTTACTAATTGCCTAATATATATTATGAGTATGAGTATATATGAACGTGTAGTACTCAAGTTAGCAAAGCATTGGGTTGCTGGTTCAACCCTAGATGAGGCAATATCTTATGCTATCAATGCAAACTCATTAAATATTAATGCAATAATAAATTACTTGGGTGAGCATGTAACTGATAGAGAGGAGGTTACGATTAATGTAAATGAGTATATAAGACTAGTGGATGCTATACATGATAATAGCATAAAAGCCTCAATATCATTGAAGTTAACACAGATAGGGCTTGACATAAGCAATGAGGAATGCTTAAGTAATGTTAAGAGGATAGTAGAGCATGCTTATAGATATAATATCTTCACATGGATAGATATGGAAGCATTCAAGTACTATGAGGATACAGTAAGCATATACCTTAACATGCTAAAGTTGTATAAAGGTTACATTGGGTTAGCATATCAAGCCTATATAAGGGATAGTAGTTTAGATATAATGCGTATACTTGAGGCTAAAGGTGTGATAAGGTTGGTTAAGGGTGCTTATAGAGAGGATAAGAGCATAGTTTATAGGAGTAAGAGGCAGGTAGATAATAACTTTAGGAGGCTTATGCGTATACTCTTCAAGCATGCAAATAGGTTTGCTATAGCAACTCATGATAAGAGCATAATAGACGAGGCTATAGAGTTAAGTAGTATGTATGATAAAGACAAGGATAGGGTAGAGTTCCAGATGCTCAAGGGCATAAGGGATGATCTTAAGGTAGAGTTGGTTAAACAAGGTTATAGAGTAGCAGAGTACATACCATATGGTAGTAATGTATCAGCATATGCAATAAGAAGGCTAAAGGAGAGACCTACAAACCTACTCCTTTTAGCAAGATCGCTATTAACTTAACTTCTATTAATAAAAGTATTAATTAGGGTTAATACACAAGCATAATAGGTATTATTGGCATAGATAAGTGATGGTACAAATGGACAATACTACCTTAAATAACTCTGATGAATCTAATAATAGGGTATATTGTTGGCATATATGGAGGATAGCAACTTGGTGCTACTGCTGTAGCCATTGTGAATTATGCTGTAAGAGAGCATGTAACTGCTATAGATGCAAACATATAAATGATGATGCAATCAATAAGAGTATCATAATTAGAATTCTTGATAATAGAAAGGACGAATCTAAAAGAAATAAATAATTTAATAATTTAAAGTAAAAATATTAATTAAAGATAAAATATATAACTTACTATTAAGAGCATATGGTCTGGCTCTGCTCACGCATGAACAATGGAAGATAATACTTGCTACCTGTGCCCTTCCCACTTATACCAGAGTACTTCCAACCTACGAATGGCTGTGAGCCAACCATTGCCCCAGTTGTAGCACTCCTTGATCTATTTACATAGACTACACCAGCCTCTATGCCATCTAGGAAAGCAGCTATCTCATCCTTATTCTTGCTATATATACCAGCGGTAAGAGCATATATACTATCGTTACACATTGCTAATGCATCTGAGAACTCATCATATACAATTACTGCAAGGAATGGTAAGAAGAGCTCCTCCCTAAGTATCTCATGCCCTTTAGGAACATCACTAACTATAGTAGGTTTAACATAATACCCATACTTTAGATCGTTAGAGGTAACATACTCTGCACCATACAATACTTTGCATTCCTTACTTGCTATACTAGAGTACTTTGCATACTTCTCATATGCTGCCTTGTTTATCAATGGACCTAAGAATGTATCCTTCTCTATTGGGTTACCAACCTTTAATGTTGATGTATAATCTATAAGTTCAGAGATGAATCTATCGTATATGGATCTATGGACATAAACCCTTGAGCATGCACTACACTTCTGACCAGAGTAACCAAATGCAGCCCTTGCTACCCCTTCAGCAGCCTTCCTTACATCTGCACTAGCACTAACTATAGTTGGGTTCTTACCTCCCATCTCTGCTATAACTGGTTTTGGTCTCTTTGCATTGCTGGTATAGTATATACTTAAACCAACCTCCTTTGAGCCAGTGAATGCTATGCCATCAACATCATCACTTGCTACCAATGCATTACCTATAATGCTACCAGAACCTGTAACTAAGTTAAGTGCACCATAAGGTAAACCAGCCTCATACATTATCTTACATAATTTAAATGCTGATAAGGGGGTATCACTTGCTGGCTTTAACACTACAGTATTACCAGTTATAAGTGCAGCTGTACACATACCAGTGGTTATTGCTAAAGGAAAGTTGAATGGTGATATAACTGCAAATACACCATATGGCTTCATAACACTATAGCAGATCTCATCTGGATATGCACTCTTCATAACTCTAGTATAACCTTCATTAACCTCCATCTCCTCTGCATAGTATCTCATAAAATCTATAGCCTCATCAACATCAGCCATAGCCTCATACCTATTCTTACCATTCTCATATGTTAGCAGTGCAGCAAGTTCATACTTGCTATTGCTCATTATATCTGCTGCTCTCCTTACTATCCTAACCCTCTCCTTGTAATCTAACCTGCTCCACTCCTTGAATGCACTCTTAGCCTCCTTTACGGCTTGTATAACATGCTCTTGCATAGCAGATGGGAACCTTGCCACTGTTATCCTTGTATCTATAGGAGAGATATCGTTGAATAGATGATCCGAAGTTACCTCTTTATTGCCTATAAGCATAGGATAATCCTTACCAAGCTCTTTCTGTATAGATGCTATGCTCTCTTCATACTTCTCGTGAAATAACTCATGCTCCTCTCTAGCAAGCAACTTAAAGTATGTTAACTCATGTTCAAACATAATTATAGTTATACTTAGAGTAATATAAAGAGTGATACTCTAACTAACTTACTAACTAACTAATCCATAGGCTCGTAATGGATAGTTACAAGAGCATTTAGCCTCTCTCTTATCTTACTCTCTATCCTACTTACCATCTCATGTGCCCTCTCTATACTCATCTTACTATCTAATTTACAGTATATATCAAGCATTAGAGTATTGTTGCATCTGTAAGCATTAACCTTGCTTATATGCCTTATACCCTCCTCATATGCTATGCTTTTAACTACATCCTCAAGCATTTTTATATCGTTAATCTCAACTATATCCTGAAGCATGCTAATGTAAGGTTCCAGATGCACTGTAACGTTCTTCACATTAAGGTTGTATGCCTTTATCCTACTCTTAACTGCATCCTCAACTCTATCTGCTATACTATGAGCCTCGCTAAGTGTAAGATCCTTATCAACCTGAATATGCATAGATACTATAATGCTAGAATTGCTTTTGGATATGAGCAGATTATGAATATTCCTAACACCCTTAATGCTAAGTACAGTCTCCTCTATTATACGCTCTATCTTAGCATCCTGCTCTGGCTCAAAGTGAACCATAACAGAACTTGCGTTAGTCTTACTCATAACAGCATGCTCAACCTCACTGCTTATCATATGAGCCCTATTGAATGTTATATCATTGGATAGTACAACTGTAACATCAGCAAGTATATCCTTGCCTACCCTTCTCATCCTTATATCCTTGCATGCCTTTACACCATCTACACTTAGCACAGCATCCCTAGCCTTTACTACTAGCATTGGATCTATGGCATCAGTTAATTCAAGTGCAGATGTGTATGCAAGCCTTGATGATAGGAATACTATCATTAATGCTAATACTATTGATGCTAAACCATCTGCAATGTATATACTGTAACTTGCTAGTATTAATCCTAAGAGTGCTACTATAGATGAGCCTAGATCAGATAATGCATCATAGAACCCAGTCTTTATGCTCTTACTATCATGAATGTTACCCTTTAGTATAAGCAATCTGAACAAGGCTACTATTATTGCAGTTATAACAGCATAGAATGCTACCTCATTGGGTATTACATGCTCACCCTCTATAATACGTATTATAGACTCTCTTATTATTAGAATTGCAATTATAGATAGTAGTATACCTCCTATAAGCCCTGCAATGGTCTCTATCTTACCATGCCCATATGTATGCTCTTGATCCCTAGGCTTCATGCTCCATGTAAGCATAAGTAAGAGTATTAGGGTAAGTAATGCATCAAGGGTAGCATGTATACCATCAACAAGTACTACCATAACATTGCTTACCAAGCCTGCTATTATCTCAAATAATGCAACAGCTGTTATTGCTACTAAAGAGAGTAATAGAGCACTCCTCTGGCTCATGCTCTTAAACGATCTGAGCACATATAACCTTCTTTACAGGGTAATAATAAGATATAATAAGGTAATAACGGCTCTGGTAACTTAACCATGTTAAATTAATAGTTAATCTATTAACTTACGGCTCTTAACTTACTTAAGGGCTTAATGAAGCGTGTATAGCATGCTAGAGGATAGTGTTAACAGAGCCCAAAAGTACTAAGCAAAGGTTAAAAATACCCCTATTATACCTACTACCATGGCTAACAGAACACTGCTAGTATTTGACTTTGATGGTACTATAGCAGATACAATAAATCCATTGATAAGAGTAATAAATAAGCTTGCAGATGAGTTCTCTTATAGAAAGATAAGGCAAGAGGATATACAGTATTTAAAGAGTAAGAGGACTAGAGAGGTATTAGCATATCTTAACATATCAATGCTAAAGTTACCATTGATAGTAAGAAGGCTAAGGAAGGAGATGAATAAAGAGATACCATTACTGAAGCCAACAGTTAACATAAAACCCATACTATTATCATTAAAGCGTTATGGTTATGATCTAGGGATATTAACAACAAACTCAAAGAAGAATGTTCTAACATTCATAAAGAACAACGATCTAGATGTATTTGATTTCATAAGATCAACACATCATCTACTTAGTAAGCATATAGTATTAAGGAGTATAAAGCATGATTACATAATAGAGCATAAGGATAAAAGTACTAGCATATATTACATTGGAGATGAGGCTAGAGATATAGAGGCTGGTAGAAGGGCTAAGGTTAATACTATAGGTGTTACATGGGGCTTCAACTCAAAGGAAGCATTACTTAGAGAGTATCCAGATTACATAGTGGATAAACCTGAGGAGTTAGAGGATATATTTGCTTTAGTAGCATACATTAACAGATGAATAAATAGATAGATATTATACAGATAGAAAGGTATTATTACCAATTAACCTTTCATATATGCATGAGTGCCAAGGATGAGAGTATATTTGATAAGAATGCTCTAATGCATACAGATGCTGGAAGGGAGATAATGAAGCAGATCATGCTTAACACTGAGAGGTACAAGCAGTTTAAGCATTATAAGGAGTTGGCTGATAAAGAGTTCCCTAGGTTTACAGATACCCTTGTTAATGAGTTGTATAGTGCAATAACAAAGGATGATGATCCATTGCTAAGAATAAACGAGTTCATAAGGGAGATTGAGTTAGATGGTTTTACATTGGATAGAGTATTTGATATTGATGAGTATAGGATAGCAAGTGCAAAGGCTAGGCTCTCTGATATAAGCATATGTAAAGACAGGGTGCAAAGGATCCTTGACTCAAACTATGTTAAGATGACATACCCTGTATTCTATGCTTTATTTGATGGTTCATGCTCTTATCATAATCTAAGCATAGATGATGACTTGAGGAATATGCTGATAGATGGTCATATTATAGCAATAGATCTTAGCGAGCCTATGGATAGGATAATGGATATGGATGAGGATATAGAGTATCTTGATGATTACAAACTCATCTGCCCATACATGCTTAGGATAGCTAGAAGGAAGATATCCTCTATAAGCAAGGATATACTTGAGTCATTTGAGCAAGGTTTCAAGGATGCAAGGAGAGGGCAGTATATGGATATGATGCTTAAGAGGAACCCACTAAGCATGGATGAGGAGAGTATGAATGAATGCTATAAGAAGTATAGAGCAGTGATGGGTACTGCTGCAAGGAACATGGTTATGGTTAATGATAGCCCATTAAGGAAGATATTCTACCATGGTATGGCAAAGGCTGGTGAGTCTGTAGGTTGTGGGAACGAGATAGAGGATTCCATAAAGGTCAAGGTTATAAAGGTTCCATCATGGCCATTGTACTATGCATTAAATACAGAGGATATAAGGTTAGCATTCGATCTTACATTTAAGAAGAGTATGCTTTACTTAGATGATGCTATGCTAGCTATACAGATGCTCCCTGAGAGGTTTAAGGTAAGACCATTCCTTGAGTTCATGGTACTTAGCGTTAAACATTACAATGAGTATTGGTATAGAAGATTAAAGGAGTATGATCTTAACTTATTCACAACACTCCTTAAGGAGAGATGATCATTTAATTAATTATTAATTATAACAAATAAATGCATGTAGTATAATAAATCTAATTATAAAACATGCTGGTAGATAAGTATAGACCAAAGAGCATAGTAGAGATGGTTGGTAATGAAGACTCTAGGCTTGTAGTGCTTAGATGGTTAACCAACTGGCAACAAGGTAGCAAGCCTATGCTAATCATAGGTCCTCCTGGAGTAGGCAAGACTACGCTAGTTAAAGCACTAGCCAATGATCTAGCATATGAGGTTATAGAGCTTAATGCTAGCGATGAACGTACAAAGGATAGGCTTGAGAGCATCATCAAACCTTTGTTCACTAATACAAACATATACTCTAGAAAGGTTCTACTCTTCCTTGATGAGGTTGATGGTATACATGGCAACTATGATAAAGGAGGGTTTAATGCTCTACTTAACCTCTTAAACAGCGCTACCATACCAGTCATAATGGCAGCTAATGATGATAGTAATGAGAATATGAAGGAGTTAAAGAGAGTATGTAATGTTGTAAGGTTTAAACGTATACCTCCTAGACTATTGATGCTTTACCTAGAGCATGTGCTTAAACAAGAGGGTATAGATGTAAGTATAGGGGATAGGGTTAGAGTGGTAAGTGAGTCCTATGGTGATGTTAGAACGATGCTTAACAAGGCTCAGGCAGTGATAGATGAGGTATACAGTGCTACACCTAAATCATATGCAATACCAATAGAACAAGCTATGAGCAGGTTCTTCTCAGCATCTAACATAAGTGATGCTACAGATGCACTAAGAAGTAGTGAAGGATTCTACAGTGATCCAAGGTTCTACCATGATAGCGAGGATAGAAGATTAGATAAACTACATGCAATATATACAAGTATAGTAAACAGTAACAAGGATATAGATAGCATGGCTAAGATGCTCGATGCCTTATCCTATGCAGATATTCTTGTTAGCATAATTAACTCTAAGAGGAGATGGGATATGCTTAGATACCTAGATGCCCTAATAGCAGGATCTATATTCTATGCAAGTAGGGGTATAGCATATGCCCAATACGATATGCCTTACAACTTGAGCAGTAAGATATTCAATGAAGGCAAGGTTATAAGGGATATAGCAGAGGGTTTAGCAAAGGTATTACATGAATCCTTGCATAATATTAAAGCATACTATATACCATACCTTATGCTTATACTATCCAATAAGAAGGATTACATGAGATCTGCTATAGAGAGTGGTATGTTACCAAAGGATATTAAGGTATTATTAAATTAAAGATAAAGGTAGATAATGGTATGATAAAGATCTCACTAAGCAAAGGTTTCACACTGCCTAGACTAGGAAAGGAGGCATTTGCTAAACTTATGAGGAGCGGTGTAGAGTACGATAAGGCTAGTGGGCTATTTATCATAAAGGATGCTAGTAAGATAGATAGCATAGTTGCCATAATAAGGGAATCAACCAATGATACAATTAGTATAGAACTACAGTGTGTACTATGTGGTAAAGATGCTGGATGCTATGAATGCGAGTTCTCAAATGGGTGTGATAGGTTGCATGTATCAAATAAATGTATATGTAAAGATTGTATGCTTAAAGGGTATGATAACTACATAGAACATATAAGATCACTAACCAATAGAATAGTTTGAACAAACCTTCTATAGAAATGTTTTTATACCTCTAGCATAGAGTTATGCTAGAAACGTTGAGGCCCAGATTAATCCTACAGATGTATAGGCCTATGAGTTTATATACTCTTATAGCAAGTTATAACTCTAAAGATTATATATTAATAGAGCAGTATAGATAATAACTCTAGAAATGTATGATGGTGAAGTAAATGTCAACGCTATATGAGGAGAATGTTAAGAGAATGTTAGAAGAGAAGAAGAAGAGGTTAGAAGAGTTAATAGCAAGTATAGAGGAGATGGAGAAGTTGGATGCACAAGGATATGATGATAATAATATAATGGATAAGGATAAGCGTTCTAGTAATGCAATAGATAATACAATAAACAAGATAAGGGAAGAGATATACAGGTTAGAGCATGAGATACATGTGTTGGAGATGCTTTATGAGAACTACTCATCTAGTATGGGAGCATTTAGAAGGACCAAGGGAGCTAGAAAGATACGTTAATTAGAATAAAGTAAAACAGTATAACAAATATTATAAATCTTACTTTCTTTACAGAAATATAATACTAACTAAAAATAAATTTTAACTAATATAGCTGAAGTTAGTTTATATAACACCTTCTCTCTATTCTTCATGTGCACAAGGATAAGCAAGAGAGATTATCAAACCTTAACAAGTTAGCAGAGAAGGGTGGAGGGGATAATAAGATAAAGGAGCAGCATGCTAAGGGTAAACTTACTGCTAGAGAGAGGTTATCGCTCTTGCTTGATCCTGGATCATTTGTAGAGATAGATAAGTTTGTATTAACAAGATCAAGGGACTTTGGCTTAGATCAGCATAGGTTCTATGGAGATGCTGTTATTACAGGCTATGGTACCATATCTGGAAGGCAAGTATTCGTTTACGCTCAAGACTTTACCGTTCTAGGAGGCTCCCTTGGAGAGATGTCTGGGCATAAGATAGCAAAGATAATGGACCATGCAATGCGTGTAGGATGCCCAATAATAGGGCTCATAGACTCAGGTGGTGCAAGGATACAGGAAGGGGTATTAAGCCTTGCTGGTTATGGAGAGATATTCTATAGAAATACTCTAGCCTCTGGTGTAGTGCCTCAGATAACTGTAAGTGTAGGACCTTGTGCTGGTGGTGCTGTATACTCTCCAGCCATAACGGATTTTGTTATAATGGTTGATAAGATAAGCTACATGTTCGTTACTGGTCCTGAGGTTATAAAGGCTGCTCTAGGGGAAGAGACCACATTTGAGGAGTTAGGAGGAGCATATACACATGCTAAGTATAGTGGTGTAGCACATTTTGTTGCCAAGGATGAGTATGAGTGCTTTGATATAGTAAAGAAACTGCTATCTTACTTACCTCAGAATAACATGGAAGATCCCCCAAGCATAGAGCCTACAGATGATCCTAATAGGATGGATAGTAGGTTAGCAGATATAGTCCCAGAGAACCCATTTGAGCCCTATGATATGAAGGAGATAGTAAGATCTGTTCTAGATAACAATGAGTTATTTGAGGTTCATGAGCTATGGGCACCTAATATAATAGTTGGTTTTGGTAGACTTAATGGTAAGGTTGTTGGTGTTGTTGCTAACCAACCAATGCATCTATCAGGCTCTCTTGATATAGACTCATCTAACAAGGCTGCAAGGTTCATAAGAACATGTGACTGCTTCAATATACCAATTGTAACCTTTGTGGATACCCCTGGATACCTACCAGGTATAGAGCAGGAGCATCATGGTATAATAAGGCATGGTAGTAAACTGCTCTTTGCATACAGTGAGGCTACAGTACCAAAGATAACAGTTATAGTAGGCAAGGCATATGGAGGTGCATACATAGCTATGGGTAGCAAGCATCTACGCATAGATTACAACTTTGCATGGCCTACTGCAGAGATAGCAGTTATGGGTCCAGAGGCTGCTGTAAATATAATATTCAGAAAGGATCTAGCAAATGCTCAGGATAAGGAGGCTTTAAGGAAGAAGTTCATAGAGGAGTATAAGGCAAAGTTTGCAAACCCATACATAGCTGCTGAGCATGGTTACATAGATGCTGTTATAGATCCAATTGAGACTAGACCAATGCTTATAAGGGCATTAGAGAGTTTAAGTAACAAGAGGGAGAGCAGACCATTCAAGAAGCATGGTAACATAAACCTATGATGGGTATGAGTGAGATAAGGAAAGTACTAATAGCAAATAGAGGAGAGATAGCTGTAAGGGTTATAAGGGCATGTAGGGAGTTAGATATAGCAACTGTTGCTGTATACTCTGATGAGGATGTTAATGCATTACATGTAAAGCTTGCTGATGAGTCTTACCATATTGGGGGTGCAGCAGCAAAGGATAGTTACCTTAACATAGATAGGATAATAGATACAGCAAAGAGGGCAGGTGTTGATGCTATACACCCTGGTTATGGTTTCTTATCTGAGAATGCTAACTTTGTAGATGCGTGTGAGAAGGCTGGTATAATATTCATAGGACCAAAAGCATCAACCATGAGGTTCTCAGGCGATAAGATGGCTGTAAAGCAGTTAGCAAAGAAGTTAGGTATACCAGTTGTCCCAGCAAGTGATGGCATACTTGATGATGCTGATAAAGCCCTTGAGTTTGCTAAGCAGTTCGGTTACCCAGTTCTATTAAAGTCAGCATTTGGTGGTGGAGGGAGAGGTATAAGGCTTGTGCATAACGATGATCAATTAAGGCAAGAGTTTGAGATTGCTACTATGGAAGCAAAGGCAGCATATGGTAGAGCAGCAATGTTCGTTGAGAAGTACTTCCCTAGGATAAGGCATATAGAGTTCCAGTTGCTTAGGGATATGCATGGTAATGGTGTTTATCTATTTGAGAGAGAGTGCTCAATACAGAGAAGGTACCAGAAGCTAGTAGAGCTTGCACCTTCCCCAGTTGTTGATGATACTACTAGGCATACAATAGGTAGCATGGTTGTTAAACTTGCAGATGCAATAGACTACATAAATGCTGGAACCGTTGAGTTCATAAGGGATGAGTATACTGGTAACTTTTATCTAATAGAGATAAACTCTAGGCTACAGGTAGAGCACCCAGTTACTGAGATGATAACAGGTAAAGACTTAGTTAAGCTACAGATACTTGTAGCATCTGGTAAAGAGTTACCATTTAAGCAGAAGGATCTAAGTATAAATGGTTATGCAATAGAGTGTAGAATAAATGCTGAGGATCCAATGAACGATTTTGCACCATCTTATGGCAAGGTAGGTAATGTAAGCATACCATATGGACCAGGGGTAAGGGTAGATACATACCTTTATCCAGGATGCAATGTATCTGGGTACTATGACTCTTTGGTAGCCAAGGTTATAACATGGGGAAGTACATTTGATGAGGCAAGGAGGAGGATGATAAATGCCTTGAATGAGTTCTACATAGAGAATATAAATACAACCATACCATTACACAAGTTCATAATGAACGATGAAGCCTTCATAAAGGGAGAGTTATCAACCGACTACCTAGATAGATTCAATATAATTGCTAGAATGCAGGATTACTTTAACTCTAGTATGAAGGCTAATGCTGATGCAATTATTGCTGCTACTCTAATATACAAGAACCTAAGCAAGTATATGGTAACAATGAACTCTAGCAGCAACTCCTCAAAGGAGGTTAAGAAGAAGGAGCCAAGTATATCCCTATGGAAGCAAGTAGGCAGGGTGATGATGAGGTATGGAGTTTAAGATAGAAGAACTTAACCTAAACGTTAATGCAGATATAAATGATACTAGCAAGGATAGTATAAGTGCAACTATAAACGGTAAGGAGTGTAGGATAAAGATATTAAATATTGCTAATGGAATGGTTGAGTTCCTGCTTAATGGCAAGTACCATAATGTAAGGTATACTGATAGCAATAGCAAGATGCTAAAGATGCTTATAGATGGTAAGGAGGCTACAGTTAACCTCATGCCAAATGTAACTACTGCAAGGAGTGATAGCATTACAGATAAGAGCAGATACTTAACTAGCTCTATACCTGGCAAGGTTATATCTGTGCTTGTAAAGAAGGATGACCATGTTAAGAAAGGAGATCCAGTAATAGTGGTTGAATCGATGAAGATGCAGGTTAGGATAAAGGCACATAAGGATGGAGTTATAAAAGATATAAAGGTTAAGGAAGGTACAACAATAGCAAGGAATGACACAATAGCAATTATAGAGTAATAGTAATTATTTAGCAAATAACAATTCTAACTAAACTAAACCTAAACTAATTAAACTAATTAAAAATAATATGTATATATTAATAATTAATTTGTATCATGGTAATGACTTTATCACCTGCTTTATCTCTTCATAATCTGGTTCTATCAGTGGATTATCTGATACCCACCTATACCTTATAATCCCATCCCTATCTATTACAAACACTGACCTCTTTGCTGCTCTATAATCTTTAATGTGTAATAGATCCTTCATAACTATACCATACTTGCTTATAACCTCCCTGTTGTAATCGCTCAGCAATGGAAAGTTTATGTTATGAACCTCTTTGAACTGCTTGTTAGCGAATGGTCCATCTATACTTATACCTATAACCTCAGCACCTGCACTCCTTAACTCATCAAAGTGATCCCTAAAGGTGCACATCTCCCTTGTACATACTGGGGATAGTGCTGCTGGGAAGAACGCAAGGACTACCTTCTTACCCTTGAACTCACTAAGGCTTCTCATCTTAAGATCAGTATCCGGCAATGTGAAATCTATTGCCTTAGATCCTACCTCTGGTACCTTTGCTACCTGCTCTTGTGCCATAGCAAGATTAAGCACTATAATCTATTAAACATTACTGCATGATCTTCAATTAGTTTAAATAATCATATCGTGTATCTTAACATATGATAAGTAATTATGTTAAGAAGATTAGCGATGTTGAGTATAGGATAGATCCTATAGAGAGCAAGGGGATGAGGGTACCAGTTACCATATATGCTAATGAGGAGTTGCTGAGCAAGATGCTTAGTGATAGAACCATACAGCAGGCTATGAATGTAGCAACACTCCCAGGAGTGCAGAAGCATGTGGTAGTGTTACCTGATGGTCATGAAGGTTATGGCTTCCCAGTTGGGGGAGTTGCTGCAATGAGTGTAGATGATGGAGTTATAAGCCCTGGAGGAGTAGGCTATGATATAAACTGTGGTGTTAGGCTTATAAGGACAAACCTTGATGAGAAGGATGTTAGACCAAAGTTAAAGGATCTTGTGAATGAACTGTTCAGAGCAGTACCATCTGGAGTAGGTAGTGAGGGTGTAGTGAAGTTAAGTAATGCTGAGCTTGATGAGGTATTAACTGAAGGTGTATACTGGGCTATAAGGAATGGTTATGGTTGGGAAGAGGATGCTGAGGTATGCGAGGAGAATGGTAAGATGAATGGTGCAGATCCAAGCAAGGTATCTAACATGGCAAGGAAGAGAGGTGCCCCCCAGTTAGGTACCCTAGGATCAGGGAATCACTTCTTAGAGGTACAGAGGGTAGATAAGATATATGATCATGAAGCAGCAAAAGCCATGGGTATAGACCATGAAGGGCAGATAACTGTGCTTATACACTGTGGCTCAAGGGGTTTAGGGCACCAGATATGCTCCGATTACCTTAGGGTATCTGAATCAGCACTGAAGAAGTATGGTATAACATTACCAGATAGGGAACTTGCATGCGTACCAAACTCATCTCCAGAGGGGGAAGCGTATAGGAAGGCAATGTACTCTGCACTTAACTTTGCATGGAGTAATAGGCAGATGATAACACACTGGACTAGGAAGGCATTCGAGAAGGTATTTAATATGAGTGAGTCAGATCTAGGAATGCATTTAGTATACGATGTAGCTCATAACATAGCAAAGGTTGAGGAGCATAAGATAGATGGCTCCCTTAGGCAGGTTGTTGTGCATAGGAAAGGTGCTACAAGGGCATTCCCTGCAAATAGACCAGAACTACCAGAGAGGTATAGATCTCTAGGGCAACCAGTGCTAATACCAGGCTCTATGGGTACAGCTAGTTGGATACTCTTAGGCAATGCAAGATCCATGGAGCTTACATTTGGCTCCACTGCACATGGTGCTGGTAGAACTATGAGTAGAGCAGCAGCAAAACGCTCATACACTGCACAAGAGGTACAGAAGAGGTTGGAGGTTAGAGGTATTTACATAAAGGCTTTAACCAAGGAGGGTGTTGTAGAGGAGACACCAGAGGCTTACAAGGATGTTGATGCAGTTGCAGATGTGTCTCATAAGGTTGGTATAGCAACAAAGGTTGCAAGGTTAGTGCCCATAGGTGTAATAAAGGGATGAGCAACACTAACATGGATAAGGGTAATGAATACGATCCAGCTGAAGAGATCATAATGGTAAAGAAGATGCTTGAGATGAAGAGAAGGATGCTTGAGAAGAGAGAGAAGAGTGATAGAGAGATACTACTAGAGCATTTAACTGATAGAGGTGAAGAGGTGCTTAGAGCAGCTGAGGAGCAGTATCCTAAAGTAATGTCACTGATAATACCAAAGTTCGCTGATCTAATAAGGAGTGGTGAGGTTAAGGGCATGATAACTGGTTCAGATCTACTAGCAATACTAAGGGCTATAGGGCTTAATGTTAAGCTTGATACAAGGATAGTCATAGAGAAGGATGGCAAGTATATATCTTTAGCAGAGAGGTTCAGAGCCATGAATAAACAATAATAATAGCAGGTATCCTAACATTTTTACTTTAGTTTAGTTTTATGTTCATTGGAGTATGAGATGAGATATCTGCTTGTTATACTAATTGCTATAGCAGTAGTAGGGGCTCTAGCACTGCCTCTAGGGGATCCAAGATTCTTTTATGTTGGGTTGGCATTAGAATCTTCATATATAACTTTAGCAGTACTAACATTCAAGTATGTTAGGATACATACAATTATAGCATGCATAATACTAGCATCCTTGGTTATCATAGCAAATACACTATCAATACAGCATGTTAATATTATGATGAGTCTTAGCCCATTGTACAATGCTATAATACTCATACTAGGAGGTTATGTACTACAGTCCTTGCTTATAATAAGTAGCATACATACATATAATAGTATAAAAGTTAAGAAGTACAACATGTAATAAACATGTCCAATGATGAAAGCATAAATAATAATGATGATGATTATGATAGGAGTAGGTTACAGTACACCATCTCTAAACCACCAATAAATGTACTCTTTAACCCTAACCTTGTAAGCAAAAAGGGTATATGGAGTATAAATATCTCATATCTACTTGAACTATTTATAAAGATACTAGAGAGTATGAAGAAGAAGGATCTTAGGCTATGTGGTATAGCTGTCTTATCATCATCTATTATATTTAGGATAAAGGTAGAGAGTATATTCATACTTGAAAGGATAGCAGAGCAGAGCAGATATACAAGTGTTAACGATGTTAAAGAGATTAAAACCATGATTAACAGCAATGTTAACATTCTAGCAATGCCTTACAGGCATGAAGCAACATATGATATTACGCTAGAGGAACTTCTTGCTATACTATCTAACATAGTACAAAGGATATACTCTAGTAGTAGAGAAGATGCAACGAGTATAGAACCTATAGACTATTATGATGATTCACACCTTATAGATCTGGAGAGTGTTATAGGGGAGTATAAGGAGAGGCTTTATACTACCTTAAATGGTAGAGATATCTTGTTCAGTGAGTTTGTATCAGGCTTAGATCCCCTTGATGTTGCAAGGTACTTTATAGCAATACTCCATCTATGCATGGAAGGTAAGATAAGCATAGAACAGATAGGTGAGTATGATATAAAGATAGCATTATCTGATAAGAATGGAAAGATACAGATCTAATCTATTGGCAAGGTTAGATCAATTAATAATAATAGAATCAAATTGAGTTGATAGTATTATCAAGAATATATGAAAGGCTTCTTTAAATCATCTAACAGAAGAATACTCTGTATGTTAAGTAAAGAGGATTGTTACGATGAGATCTATGCTAGAATAGAGGCAGCCTTATACTCCTCTGGTAGACCTTTAACAATAGATGAGATAAAGGGCATTATAGGTACTACAAGTGATACCAGAGCATTAAAGATTGTTAGGGAATTAGCAAGGAAGATAAACTCTACATGTAAGGCATTAGAGATTGTAGAGTTACAAGGTAACAGATTTGTACTCCAAGTTAAACCAGAGTACTATCATATAGTTAAGAGGTTTGCTCCAAGACCTTTACTCTCCAAATCTGCACTAAGAACACTCTCATATATAGCGTATTTACAGCCTATTAATGCAAAGAGATTAGCAGAGATAAGAGGCTCACAGGTTTATGAGCATATAAAAGAGTTAATTGATTTAAAGTTCATAGATTATAAGGTAGAGGGTAGAACAAAGCTATACTATACTACAGACAAGTTCTATGAGTACTTTGGTATATCAGATAACAAGGATCTTGCTAAGAGAGCAAAGGAGCTGTTGATTCCCCAACAATGAGCAGTATGCTAAATACCAATAATTAGTTAAAATTAGCCGTAACCAACAGTTTCAAAATAGATAGATTTAAATAAACATTAATAGTAAAATGTATTAATGGAGAAGCTTTATACACTTAAGGAAGCTAAAAAGCTGTTAGGCGTTACTACAAGAACGATTCAAAGATGGGATAAAGCAGGGAAGATAAGAGTGGTTAGAACAATAGGTGGTAGGAGAAGGATACCAGAGAGTGAGATTAAGCGCATTCTTGGATTAAAGGAAGAGAAGGTTGTAGTGGGTTATGCCAGAGTCTCTTCTACAACCCAAAAAGATGACTTGGAGAGACAGAAACAACTTATACACAGCTACGCTAAAGATAAGGGTTATGGTAATATTCAAATATTAAGTGATGTAGGCTCTGGTATTAACGAGAATAGAAAGAGTTTCCTTAAGCTATTAGATATGGTTACTAGCAAGAAGGTCTCTAAAGTAATTATTGCATATAAGGATAGGTTAACAAGGTTTGGTTTTGAAACATTAAGGAAGTTCTTTCAAGTCTTTGGGACTGAAATAGAGGTAATAAACAATGAAGAGAAGACTCCTAATGAAGAGCTTGTTGAGGATTTAATAACAATAGTATCTCATTTTGCTGGTAAGCTTTATGGATTAAGAAGCCATAAGTATAAGGAGGTAGTTGAAGGTGTTAAGCAACTTGTATCAGGTTAGAGCATATAGTATAAAGCATGATTATGATTATCATATCAAAGACTTCCTAGAAGCATATAGGCTTATCTTACAGAAGGCAATAGATGAGATATGGAGTAATATAAGATGGATTAAGTGTTATATTAAAGGAAGGAGAAGGTTAATACCTAAGATACCTAAGGAGAATAGTTTCAAGCATCATTATCTTAGAGATATGTTAATGCAAGATTGGAGCTATTCAAAGCATTACGTTGATTCAGCAATAAAGCAAGCATACTCAATAATAAAATCTTGGAGGAGGAATTACATGAAAGGAGAAAGGCATAGAGAGAAACCAATAGTTAAGAGGAGGTTTGTTAGAATAAAAGAGACACTTTACACATATAAGGATGGGAAGATAAAGGTAAGTATAAAGCCATATAAAGAGTATCTAGAGTTTGATATCTCTAAGTCTTGGTTTATTAGCAAAGCAAAGGGTGAAATAGGTGAGCTTATACTTAATGAACATTATCTAACAGTAACATTCAGATTTAAAGATAGAAAGAGAAAGGGTAAGATAACAACTAATAATAATAAGATAGCTTGGGACTCCAATGAGAAATCTTTAGATGGTTTTAATCCATATATAGGATGGATAAGAGTAGACTTAACAAAGTTATTCCATATCCATAGAGTTTATGAGATAAAGAGATCAAGGTTACAGCAGATAACATCAAAGAAATCATCGTTAAGAAAGGTTTTAGATAAATACAGTAAGCGTGAGAAGAACAGGACAAAGGATCTTCTTCACAAAATTACTACTCATATAACAGATGAATTTAAGGGTTACATACATGGATTTGAAGACTTAAGGAAGAGCAGAATGCTTAATGTTTCAAAGGAACATAATAGGAATATCTCAAAGAGCGATTGGAAGATGATTATAAACTTCATGAACTATAAATCAAATTCAAATGTTATATTACTTAATCCAAAGAATACTAGCAAGAGATGCTCCAGATGTGGGATGATCAATGCCCTGAAAGGAGCAATATATGAATGCAAATGTAGTTTAAGGATAAATAGACAGTTCAACGCTGCCATAAACCTATACCTTCAGATGGAGGGTCTTTCTCCATCCTTGAAGCTCTTTGATGAGCTTATGAAGGGATGGAGTGGGTTCACCCTGACAGGGGATGAGGTTGATGAGGACTCCAATGAACTCGTGAGGAGTCCTAGGCTGGTGAATCCCAAGAGCTATGTTAGTCTATTAAGGGCTACGTAGCTCAGAACCCTAGGGATTGAGTAAATATATATAAATTTTAAATAAAAGATCTCTGCTCTAATTAGAAAGGATTAATTAAGCATGTTAAAGAAGTAAATGGTATGATAAAGAGCGTTGAGAACCTATTAAAGAGGAAGCCTACAGGAGGTAAGAGGAAAGCATATAGATCTAGGAGGAAGTATGAGATAGATAGATATGCAATAGAGACCATAGTTGGTAGCAAGGAGGTTGTTGTTAAGAGGGTTAGGGGAGGCAATATAAAACTTGCATGTAAAAGTGTAGAGTATGCAAATGTAGCAGATAATGATTCTAAGAAAGTTATTAAAGCAAAGATATTGAAGGTAGTTAAGAACCCTGCAAACAAGGATTATAGTAGGAGGGGAGTTATAACCAAAGGAAGTATAATAGAGACTGAGGTAGGATTAGCCAAGGTAACATCCAGACCAGGGCAAGATGGTGTCGTTAATGCAGTAAAGATTGTAGAGAAGCAAACATCTTAATAAATTACGTATAAGAAGATAGTAATGATGATGATAGATGAAGGATTATGAGTACCAGATACTATGGCTTGATTACTTTAACAAGAATCTTAGCAAGAGAAGAGGAAGAAAGGTTAGCAAGAGCAGGGCTGTGTTTGATCCTAGTATAGATGAACTTGCAGAAGCAGCAAAGTTAGCAGGTTATGAGATAGTTGAGAGTAACAATAATGTACGTTATCCTAGAAGGGCATATACAAGATCCTCTTACATAGTAATTAAGAAGAAGGATAGTAAATCAAGTGTATTGAAGAAGATTGGGGATATGTTAGTACAGATAAGGAGCAAGAAGAGCAATTAATTATATAACAGTATAAAAATATTGACAATAAAAGTGATAATATGGTAAGTAGGTGGAGTGTAAGTAATGAGTAATGCTAATCATGCTTATGATGAGGTTGGAGAGGTCTTGCATATATCTAAGAGTGGAAGGATGATATTAAAGAGTAAGGTAAAGAGTATAGATATAGGTACTATATTGATCGATAGCAAAGGCAAGAGGGTAGCTAAGGTAATAGAACTGATAGGACCCGTTAATGCACCATATATAAGCGCAATACCATTGAGTGATAGGAGTAAGAAGTACATAGGTACAAAACTTTACGCAAAGAAGGGTAGGTGATTATTATGCTTAATATAGCAAGCAGTAGCAATAATAATAATAATGTAAGGATAGATGATAGCAGTAACAATAATATCAAACAGTATGAGTTTTTAAATAATAATACTTGCCCTGCATGTGGATCTATGCTAATAGAGGATCAGAGCAAAGGTGAGTACTTCTGCTCCTCTTGTGGTTACGTTGTTCTAGAACATACACCAACATTAACACTAGAGAGTATAGCCTCATCATTAGAGGAGAAGATGAAGAATACTAGATGTAGTGGGCATATGAGTTACTCTTACCATGATCTAGGAGTATCTACTGATATAGCATATGCAAATAAAGACTTCAATGGAAAGAGCATAAAGGCAAGCATGTTTGAACAGGTTACAAGCATAAGGAGATGGCACTCAAGGTTAAGGATAACATCAAGTAGAGAGAGGAGGTTATACAGTGTACTAACAAAGATCAATGAGATATGCTCAAATCTAGCATTACCAAAGATAGTTAATGAGGATGCAGCCCTACTTTATAGAGAAATAGAAGGTAAGAGTAGTATAGCTAAGGGTAGATCTGTAGTATGCATAGCATGTGCTTGTATATACCTTGCATGTAAGCAGTACTCCATACTAAGATCAATAGATGAGATAGCTGAGGCTGCTAATTGTAAGAAGAGCAAGAAGCTGATATACAAATATTATAGGATGATTATGTTAGAGAGAGGCATTAACAATAGTAATGCTAACTGTAATGCTAAGGGTAATGATAGCAATACTACTACTGCTGCTATACCAACACACATAGATAAGTACATATCAAGATTATCAAATCTTCTAAAGATAGATACTAGAGTAGAGAAACTTGCAATAGATATTGCTAGGAAGGTTAATGATGGATCTATAGTAGATGGTAAAGCCCCCAATGGTCTTGCTGCAGCATATCTATACATGGCAAGCATACTTCTAGGAGTAAGGATGCTACAGCCAGATATATCTAGCGTATCAAAGGTAACAGAGGTTACTGTAAGGAATAGGTACAGAGAGATAATAAGTAATTACAAGATAAGGATAATACTAAAGGCTATGGAATAATTAATTATGGATATAGCAGATATCAAAGATTATTATATTACATTTTTAATCTGAATCCCTTAAATATAATAATATTACAGGGCTAATATTTATATAAGTTCGTTCTCATAACAGTGTTATGAGATTAGAGATAGTTGATCTACACGTGAATATAGACTCTAAACCTATAATCAATGGTCTTAACCTTACAGCAGATACTGGAGAGGTTCATGCTATAATGGGTCCAAATGGTTCTGGCAAGAGCACTCTTGCATACACACTGCTAGGGCATCCAAAGTATACAATAGTTAAAGGTGATATACGTATAGATGGTGAGAGCATACTAGAACTCTCAACAGATGAGAGAGCAAAGAAGGGTCTATTCCTTGGCTTCCAGTACCCAGTTGAGATATCTGGTGTTAGTTTCAGTAACTTCCTAAGGAATGCTTACAATATAATAAATAAGGCATACAATGATAGCAGTAGGGAGGTCTTCTTAACTGTTAGAGAGTTCCATGAGTATATGAAGAGGAATATAGAGGTAGTAGGCTTAGACTCATCCTTCCTTACAAGGTATCTAAATGAAGGGTTCTCTGGTGGAGAGAAGAAGAGGTCTGAGGTTCTCCAGATGCTTGTACTTAAACCAAGGTTTGCTATACTAGATGAACCAGACTCTGGGCTTGATATAGATGCTGTAAAGGCAGTAGCAAATGCAATAAACAACTTCATAAGCAATGATACATGTGTTATTGTTATAACACACTATGCTAGGATACTAAGATATCTTAAGAAGTTAGATTATGTTCATGTTATGGCTAATGGCAGGATAGTAAGATCTGGAGGCAAAGAGTTAGCAGAGATGCTAGAGGAGAAGGGTTATGGCTGGCTGACCAATGGGAATGAGATAAGTTAGATCTTATTGGATACTCTTTAATAATATAAACTCCTTATCATACATCTCATTTATCATCTTAACCTCATCAGCATTTAAGTACTTACCATCTGATATGCTAACATATGACTCCAACTCCTCTATGCTAGTAACTGTAGGAAGTACGCATGCTATACTCTGCTCTGATAGTATGAACTTTATAGCCAACTCCATTATACTCCATCCCTTCTCCTCTGCAAATGGTTTAAGCATCTCTACCTTCTTAACTGCCTCCTCTATCCATAGCCTCTTTCTGAAGCTCCTATGATCGTTCTTATCTAACATTGTATTTGGTGTTAACTTACCTGTTAGTACACCAGATGCATCTGGTACCCTTACAAGTATACCTACATCATACTCTCTAGCAACAGGGAAGAACTCCCTTGCAGGCTCCTGCTCAAGTATGTTGTATACTGTCTGAAGTGTAGATATACCTCTATACTTCATAGCATACATGCCCTCATCCTTCCAACCTATGGCTGGACCTAGAGCAACCCCATAATGCCTTATCTTCCCCTCTTGCATTAACCTGTTTAATGTTATAAACAGTTCATCGTTCTTTATAGCATCCATCTTTGGGTTATGTAGGCTATAGATATCAACGTAACTGCTTCCAAGCCTCTCAAGGCTCTTTGATAAAGCATAGATAGCGTAATCTGGATCAAATCTCTGAGGCAACTCCTCATGCCCTATCTGCTCGTGATTGTACATATCATACCCAAACTTGGTTGATATGATAACCTCATTACGCATATCCTTGAATGCCCTTGCTATTAATATCTCGCTCTTACCCTTACCATACATATCAGCCGTCTCAAAGAAGTTTATCCCTAGATCGTATGCCCTCTTAAGCATCTTTACTGCATAATCCTCATCTATACTCTTGCCCCACCAGTTCATTGCTATTGCCCATGCACCAAAGCCTATCTCAGATACCATTATATTGCTCTTGCCTAACCTTCTATACCTCAAGGATACTCTCAACCTCCTTCTTGATAGATGCTATTGTAGCATCATCTACAATTGGCTTTGAACCCTTTAAACTCTTAGTTATTATTCCATAATCCAACATAATCCTTATCCATGATCTGCAACCATAGTACTCTTGCTTTATGGGTAAGAGTAATGGCTCATCAAGCATGTATGCTCTAACAAGCATTATGCTAACAGGCTTGCTCCTATTCCACTGCATCCTGTAATCTATAAACTCATCATTAAGTATATGGAACTTGCTTAACCCTAATAACTTTGATCTATCACTGCTCTCATAATATCCATATACCCTTGCTATTGATCTTATCGTAACTGTATTATCATCTCTCTTGCTATTAACTAGGGTATCAAAATCCTTCTTGTACTCATCCTTTATATACTCTCTACTCTGATGCTCAAATGTAGGATATAATAGGAACTCGTTACTCTCAACTGAGAACCCATCATCAAGTATGCCTCCCTTCCTGAATAGGATGAACTGCTTACCTTCCTCAACAGCCTTAACAAGTATAGCCCACTCCTTCAATGCATGCATTACACTTGTTAAGCTATTAGCATTAGCCAAGGTCATTTATAACCTCCTCCAATGGTTTATATATACTTACTAGCATTGGTGTATCTTTAACAACATACCTGCTAACCTGAGTCTCCCTTAACTGCATAACAAGCTCATGGAATGAGTAAAGATCATCTGTCTCAAATGCAAGCATAAAGTCCTGATCATCAAGCCCAAAGGAGTAGGATGTGTTAAGCTTAACCATGGGGAACCTCCTGCCAACCAATGCATGCTCTTCCATCATCCTCTTCCTCTCCTCATATGGCAAGAGATACCATTCCCTACTCTTTATGAATGGATATACTATAACATACCTTAGAGGCTTCTCACCCTTTAGGAAAGATGACTCTGCCTTACCAGTGTATGTTGATGGCTTTAGTACTGATAGGTATGTATATGATGGGGTTATGTACTTGCCTAGAACTGTTCTGTACAGCTTTGCTATAACACTCTGCATATCATCTATTCTATTTGCTGCTAGCCAGAGCATGAAATCAGCATCCTCCCTTAGCCCAACTAATGAGTATGATCTATACCTTACATTATTCTCTTGCTCAAGTATTGATACGAACTCCTTTGCTGACTCCTTCTTTGTCATATCATTTAACCATCTCCACTTCTGATCTACTTTAAAGAATGAGAAGTTAAAGAATGTATGCTCACTACTACTCATATCCATCTGTTTTATGCCCTATGGCTTTATTTATCTTACTGTATAATATGCAAGTAAGATTTATTTTATGTTTAATTAATAAATATTGAGTATCATTGCTTACTAGCATAAAATATGGAGAGTATAAGATAGAGAGTACTTGGGAGAGTGATCTGTATGGTAACATATTAAAGGTAAGGCATACAGATTATGCAAGGTATACATATGAGAGATATGGTAGTGATGGTAATGTTATAGTAAGCAAGATTATTGATAGTATAGTTGATAACATAACCTTATGCATATACCCCCTTGTACCAATCTATACTCCAGAGAAGGCAGATTATGCAAAGCATGTTATGATAAAGCTGAAGGAGCCCATTGTAGTAAACATAAGGTCTACTGTAGAGTTCTACCTCAAGATGCCTGTAGAGGTAGGGGTATTCTACAAGTACGATGGTAAGAGTATGATGATAGATGCCTTTGCATTAAGGCTACTAAAATATGCTCTTTATGGTACATCAGATAATGGTCTTATATGCAGATACTATGAGAGTAGTGCATACTTTACCATGCCTAGAATAGAGCCTTTCAAGGAGTGCATTGTACATATACGCTTAAGCAATTACCTTGATAAGCCTGCTACTGTTAACATGCTTGTAATACCTGTAGATGGTATAGATCTATGGTACGATGGTACAGATGCCTTGCTTGATACTGTTAATGCTATAATAAAGCAGGGTATTAAGGGCAATGATATAATAGAGGTTAAGGTTGAGGAGAGTACAGAGTATAAATACGCTAAGACAAGTGTAAATCCATCTGTTGCTAGCAGGGTATATACAATGGAGTTGGGCTTCTGATGGTAGATATTGCATTAGGCTCTATAAATATACTTGGGACTGAGATAGAGTTACTTAGATTACTTATATCAATAGCCATAATAGTTGGTGGCATAGTAGTTGCTAGGATAGCAAGGATAGCAGTAAACTTCATCTTAAGCAAGTATGTACCTCAAGCATCTATAGTAGCAAGCAAGGCAGTATTCTGGGCTATAATAGCAATTGCTGCTATATCAGCAATAGGTAACCTTGGTGTTGAGTTAACTGGTGTTCTACTTGCTGGAGGTATAGCAGGAATAATAATAGGCTTTGCTGTACAATCTACTGTAGCAAACCTATTCTCTGGTATATTCATGCAGATAGATAGGGCATTTAGGATAGGTGATGCCATAGAGGTTGCAGAGATGAACGTTGCTGGTGTTGTTACTGATATAACAGCATTCTCAATAGTCTTAAGGAGGTTCGATGGTGTTTATGTTAGGATACCAAATGAGAAGATATTCACCTCTCAGGTTAGGAACTTCAGTAGGAACATTGCAAGGAGGATTGAGGTTACAGTAGATATAGCATATAAAGAGAGTATAGATAAGGCTAAGGAGGTAATAAAGGGTGTTATAGATAACGATCCTAAGATATTGGCATTGCCTGAGCCTATGATATTAACATGGGAGCTAGGGAGTTCTGGGGTTAGGCTGAACGTATGGTGCTGGGTACCTACAAAGGAGTTCTTTAATGTTAGGGCAGATATTGTAAGGAAGATAAAGATGGCATTGGATGCAAATGGTATAGAGATACCATTCCAGCAGGTAACGGTATGGTTTGGTGATGGTAAGAGTAGAGCAGTTGAACTTAAGGAGGGGGATCTTGCATTAAGCAAGAAATAACATGATATAATGATGATGATCAGATGGTATCCTTATCAGATACATTGTAATCCTTTATGTACACCTTGCCCCAGTAAACCTCTAACCTGTTATCCAAGTAAAGTTCAATTGCCTTTAGAAGTGCCTTAGTCTCCAGCTCTTGCCCCTTCCTCTTTATACTCTCTAGACTATCACCTGGATAAACTCTAAAAGCCTCTTGCCATATTATAGGACCTGCATCTAACTCCTCGGTTACAAAGTGTGCAGTACACCCTATTATATGTGTACCCCTCTCATATGCTTGTAAGTAAGCATATGCCCCAGGGAATGCAGGGAGTAATGATGGATGTATATTTATTATCCTATTAGGGTAACGCCATACGAAGTTTGGGCTTAATATACGCATATACCTAGCAAGTACTATAAAGTCAATATTATGCTTCTCTAAGAGCCTTAAGATCCTAGCCTCTGCACTAGCCTGATCCTTATGGTTAACATGTATGAATGGTGTATTATACTTTAATGCAAGATGCTTAAGTGTATTCTCACTCCCTATAACTATAGGGATATTTACCTTTATCTTACCTTTATACTTAGCATCAAGTATAGCCTCTAAGCAATGGGGCTCCTTGCTTACAAGTATAGCCATGTTCTTTAACCTATCAGGCTCATCAAAGTGTACCTTAACATCCATGCCAAGTTCTTTGCATAATCTCTTTAACCCTTTAACAAACTTCTCCTTATCTATACCATTAAGAGATGCCTGCAGTTGCATACCAAATAGACCCCTTATAACATTCTGATTTATCTTCTCTATGTTACCTTGGTTCTCAAATATATAATTGGTTACACGTGCAACTATACCCTTTCTATCTGGTCCTATAACAGTTATCTCTGCTATTATATTATCCTTGCTCAGCATAATATATGAAGCATACATATGAATATTTAAATATATGTTATGTGTAAATGTAATGTTGGAGAAGGATACGTATATGAGTACAGGGAAGGTAATGGGGTTATATGCTTATATGCATAACCCTGAAGAGTACGAGGTTTAAGTGTAAGGATGAAGAGTAGATCACGTTACATAGATTATAATAGACCAGTTGCTGTATGCTGTGTATGCTATACCCTTGGTAAATGGCACTGTTATAACTGCGGTAAGGATTTCTGTGCATTACATTTTAACTCTCATAAATGTGTTATTAATAATGTAATAACTGAGAAGGATAGCAGCAAGAGGAGCAGTAAATAAGATATCGTAGCAGAACTAAAATTAATAATAATAATGCCTATCGTATATTCTATTAATAATTAAATTTATTTTCATAGCTCTTTGATTTATTTCTATTTAACTCTCTGCTAATTATTTTATTGTACACAGGTATTACAGTAGTAAATCCTATTACATAGACCTCTTGCATAGGATTCCATGAACCATAGCATCTTATCCATACATACTTGAACTCATCTAGGGATGAGAAGCCTTCTAGCATTGCACTATGATCATCCATATCACATAGCCTCTCTCTTCTAACATACTTTATGTATATATATGCAAATACACTATCCTTGCTATAATCTGTCCTTGCTGCATATATCCTATTCTCTTTAACCATGCATCTCTTCCATATCCTTCTAGTCTCAACCTTCCTACCAGACAGTATCTTATCCATTAATGATCTATTGAATAGCATAGGATTATTGTAGCCATAGGAGTATAAAACTTAACTTTGTAATACTTGATTCTATCTATTCTCTAACTTATAATATACTGATTTTAGTAATATCTTTATCTTATCCTATTATAAATTGTATTACAGGATATATCATTAAATCCATAAAGTAGATTTTGCCCCAGAGCTTTAATCTCATCCTTACTCTTAGCATCTCCTCTGCTAGTATCGCTACTACTACCAACAGCCATTACAGTAAGTAAGGAGAAGAAGTATTTAAGGTTTGTATCGCTAGCGATGTTCTGTGTGTAAGTATTTATCTATTGAGTCTGCTTTACCTAAAAATTGATCTATTATACTATTAAGATCTCTATCTTCTATTGTTAACTTTTGTTGAAGATCTACAAACGGTTTGAGCCATGGATTCCCTCCAGATGTAGGCTTTGTAGCCACTATTATATCATAACCAAAACTTCTAGATGAAGCTTCTATAGTTTTTATAGCAGTATAACCAAGACTTTTGAGCTGTCCTATATATTCATCTTCAAAATTAGTAATATTGTTTATATCTTTACCTAAGAATCTCATTAATTTATCTTTATCAGCTTGATTATCATTTGCTCCACCTAATACCCTAGGTATGCTCTTCGTCATAAACGTAAATAGCATATCAACTCTTTTCTTAGTCAATATTCCGCTTATAGTAGACCAATTAGGTTGTAGACCTTCTGGGTCTACAACTACTAAAGCATGATCACATTCATTAAAGAAGTTGATATATCTATTTATATTATTCATATTACCTCGTATTACTTCATAATCAAGATCTTTATAATTTTCATAAGAATTTTTTATTTTGTCAAGTAGCATCTTTAATGTATTAGCACGCTTCTGATTCTTTTCAACGAAAATATATTTTTTGAATTTATATTCTGGTCTGGGTTTAAGTACGCTAATCAAAGCAGAACCGTATAAGTCTACTTTGTTACCACTACCAAGTTTTATCTCCACTACACCACTACCAGCAAACAGATCAAAATAATAGAAATTATCATAATATCTTTTTATTATTGTTGTATATATGTCAATATAATATTTGTATATCACCAATTTTTTAATTGTATGATAAGCATCTTCTTTTTCATATGGATAAACGTTATTAGTTAAAAGTTGTCTTATATTAATACCATTAAGTTCAGTTAATTCTTTTATATTATCAGACCACCAATCTTTAATATCCTTCTTTCTCCTACCCATTATTAATTCTATATAAAAAGTTAAATATTAATTTTCATACCAATATCTTCCATTTAATCTATATTTTGTTAATAATGCGTTGAAATGCTTTCCTGCTAACTTATCAAACCTTAATAGGCTTGTCTTATCAAGTTCGTTTATAAATCTTATATTACTTCTCTTATTGTAAAAGAATTCTTTGATATATTCCATATTTATGCCTCTAACATGTAATGCTTCACCATAGACATCCATCCTACTGTTACTATTACTATTATTATCATCACCATTTCTATTGCTATAATAACTAATCTCTGCTAATTCCTTGAATATATTCTCTAAATCGTTTAACCAACCCTCTATAGGAAAGATAGGAGCTATGATAACACCAACCTTTAACCCTAGTCTTGATGCCTCTTTAAGAACGTTAAGTCTAGCGTAAGGTGAAGGTACTCTAGGTTCTATTAACTTTGCTAACTCTTCGTTTAATGTTGCTATGCTGTACTGTAGTCTAATCTGATCTTTGTACTTACTTAAAAGATCAAAGTCGTTCTTAACCAGCAATGATCTTGTCTGTATACAATACTTAACGCCATAAGGTAATGATGCTTCTAGTATCCTTCTAGCATAACCAACTAACTCTGGTAAGTATGGGTCATGTGTTGATGATAGCATAACCTCTTTACCTCTCCATCTATGCCATGGTGTCTTAGATATTGCCTCATCTATGTTATTTGGTATTAGGAGATACATACCCCATGATCTTGCTATAGCATCATTGCCTAATCTATTTAATGTAAATCTTTTATGTATAGAATCAACATAGCAGAATCTACAAGCATGGGTACAACCAACTGCAAAATTCAATGCATAGCCATCCGATAGCTCTTTACCGCTTTCATTGAAGGTTAGCTTAGAGGGTTTTATTAACGGTGGTTTTATTGTATAGTAAGAATAGGAGACCTTACTCTTATCAAGATAGAAATTATAATATTCTAATGGTCTATTATATTTCATTAACCTCTCTAACCTCTTCTTCCTTATAGTCTCCCATGCCTTCCTTGCAGCTAGACTCCTAGCATTAATTGTTATACTACTACTCTCATTATCACTCTTTGCTATCTCCATGCCTACTCTATAATGTATATTTACACCTATTACCTATAAACGTTAATATAACCCCATCTTTTAGAATATCTAAATAATTGATAATATTTATAGGTTTATCTAAAATCTTTGAAAATTGTTACATTACAACATAGCTCTTTGCCAAACCTCTAACTGCTTGCTCTCCTTGCATGTAGAAGTAGAAGTAATGCAATGGTAATGTGTATATCTTCTCTTCAGTAACGTTAAAGAGATAAGCGTACTGCTTTGCTGTATTCATATCTACCCTGAACATCACAATCAGTCTGCATAATGCTGGTAACTCTAGTTGTACATCCTTATCAAATATGTTTATGGTCTGTGTTGCCAATGTTACGCTAACGTTGAACTTCCTTAAAGCGTTCAACACCTCTCTTAAAGCAAACGTTGCTATAAGGTGAGCCTCATCTATGTATAGGTAGTACCTTTTATCTAATGTAATACCGCTTCTAGCATAAACATACAGCAGATGTACAAATATACTTGCTAGAAATTTTACAATATCATCCGAGAATCCAGTTGATAAATCTACAATTATTATCTTACCCCTTACTGCTTCCTTCAAGTCTATATTACTCTCATCTACATCAAATGTCTTCCTTACTGAATCAATAGTTAATAGCTTATCTAACTTGTTATAAACAGCAGTGAATGCCTCTCTAGCATAGTTAGGATAAACATTAAACCAGAAGTACTCTATTGACTTATCTAATGCTGATTTAACAAGCATATCCCTATACCTTTGGTCTGCTAGTACTTTAGCGATCTTGCTAAGAGTAACTGGAAGGTCAGATTCCATTAATAGGTGGATAGCATTCCTTAATATTGTCTCTAGCCTATCACCCCATGCATACTCATATAGGTTCTTTAATGCTGATATGAATGACATTAAGACAATATGCTTCTTCTTATAGTCTTCAATCTGCAAAGGATTTATCCTATAGTTGGTTACTTCTGGATTTATGTATATAACCTTGCTGTTGAACTCTTGCTCTGTGTATTCCTTTCTTAACAGCATTAAGACATCTCTAGCAAGCATACCATGAGGATCTATAAGCATGAACCCTTCCTTGCGTAGGATGTTATGGTACATAAGCAGTTTTAAGGTCTCAGACTTGCCAGAACCAGTCTCACCTAGTATTAATGTATGGACTCTATCCTTTGCATCAATGGTATAGAACTTATGCCTATAGTCATCGTAGCCTATTATAACCTTATCTGGATGCTGTAGGATAATATCCTTGATAGGTCTTTGATTACTACTACTGCTATTATTGTTATCATTACTACTACTACAGTTAGTCAATCCATAGGATAAAGACTGTTATTACTACTACTATTGCTATTGCTATCTAGCCTTCTACAAGCTTTGCTTGATGGTCTATCCATACATCTTTATGCTTCTGTATTATGTGAAGCAAGCAAGTACGCTTAGCATTCAGCAAGTCAGAAGAAGCATCAAACTCTTCCTTGCATATTAAGCATCTGGAACGGTATGCTAACGGTATAACCTTTGTATTGTTATCCTTGGTAGCAATGATGACCATTAGTTCCATGCTTTTGAGAAAGATGTTGTCTTCATCCTTGACCTTAAGATTAGGATTAGGACTAGGGTTCTGAGCTACGTAGTCCTTAATAGACTAACATAGCTCTTGGGATTCACAAGCCTAGGGCTCCTCACGAGTTCATTGGAGCCCTCATCAGCCTCATCCCCTGTCAGGGTGAACCCACTCCATCCCTTCATAAGCTCATTAAAGAGCTTCAAGGATGGAGAAAGACCCTCCATCTGAAGGTAACCACATCATCCCGAAGTCCGTGCTTTTAGTAACAGTATGTACTGTTACAGTAGTAGTATTTAAGTCTATTTATTTTAAAACTGTTGGCTACGGCATAAGGTTCACCTATGCTGATATGATGATCAGATGATGATTGTGATGTTGATGCTTGCGATACTTGCGTTGGTATCTTTATCCTCTGTAATGCGTCATTAACCATCTTCTCAGTCAGTAGTTCCAAGCATAATATCTCAAGCATACCTTCTATCTCCTTGCCTAAAAGGAAGTAATCTCTGTATGATGCTTTATTGTTTGTAACATTTAGAATGTAGTTTAAGACTGTATCTACTATCTTCTTTCTCTCTTCTTCTGTTATCATCAGTAAATAAAGGATGGATAAATAAGAAGAATAGACTATAGACTAGATAGCATCATCATCAACTACTACTAGTACAACTGCTTCTTCTTCAACTCTATTATCTCTCCTTCTAACTCATCTTTCTTCTTGCTAGCATTCTCTCTAGTCTTCTCTAGATCAACCTTCAATACACCATCCATGATGCTGTATGCTATGATACCTTCATCTATAAGTTCATTCATAACCATAAGCCTATCCAAAGGTTCTCTCCTATCATTGCTGTATACTGCTATCAAGGTTAGGATTATATCAAGCCTTTTCATCTTTACTGCTTTGCTTGCATTCTCTTGTTCAATCCTTGATTTTATGCTGTATAGGTCTTCTATTTTTGTATCCTTAGTAATACCAAATTCTTTCATAAGAAGATATGTTAATACTGAATTCCTTATCTGGTTCTCGTTCATGCTTAAAATGTCATGAATCCTAAAGTAACGCTGTCTAAGATACCATAGTCTATCGTAACCATTATCATTCCTAGTATTCTTATTACTATTATTACTCATCATAATATAAAGAAATAAAAAGGATAAGAAGATTGTATTAATGGTTATTAACTATTGGTTCTGCTGTTATTAATGCTAACTTCTCTTGCTTGCTAAGTATGCAACTTATAGTAGCTCCATTAACTGTGTAGATATAGACATCATATACGTCTTTGTTCCTTGGTAGGACTTGGATTACTGCTACTGCATCCTTGTTCACATATACTTTACATTCATGTAGCAAGTCTTCAATCTCCTTTGGTATTGTCATCATCTCATTATATAATAATACTATAATGGTAGCCTTCTTACCCTTAGCCTATAATCTTCTATTATTATAATAACTGAGCCTTCTATTAGACTATCTATAATCTCTTTGTTCTTCAATGCTTTAATAATATGAGAACTTACATTATCTGGCTCTGGATATGTTAACCTTAATATTATAACTGAAGGCTTGTTATCTTTGATATAGGATAGTATATAACCAAAGTCAAGATCCATTGTAATCAATACATATCCATTTACCCTAGCATACTCTATTATCTCCCTATCCTTAGCCTTACCCATCTTAACCTCATTAACCCTAATCACATTATAGCCTAAAGCATTAAGGTATGATACTGTCTTAGGTGAGATATTCTCATCTGCTAAGAATCTTAATCTTATCTGTTCTCTGTTATTATTATTCATCATATATTTATAGCATTATGCAATCACTATCTTCTCACTTGCAAGATAAGAAGCATACTCTAATGCTTGCTTGATATCCTCTTCCTCTAACTCTGGATACATCTCTAATACCTCTTTCATGCTATGCCTTGCTAATAACCTTAATACTAAGGATACTGTTATCCTTGTATCCCTTATGCATGCTTGACCATTCATAACCTCTGGATCTACCTTTATTCTATCGAATCTAAGCATGATGTATATTACAGTAAAGAGTATATAAATTAAATTATTGATAACTATAGCATAACACCAGTAGTATAAGGTCTAATACCATCTACTGCTAACCTTAGCATCAAGGAATCTGGTAGCATCAATGAGACTAATTCAATATGCGATAGTACAGTATACCTTTGGTTACTTAACCAAGGTTTCTTAGGCTTAGCAAATATATGCTTGTATAACCTTTGCTTCTTTAGTTCATGCCTATGGTTATTGCTATTAATGCTGTATGTAAAATATGATGCCTTGAATGCTGATAATCCTTTCATTAATGCTTGCTTGCTGTTAGATGCTAGTAGCAATGTTGTATGGTAATGTGTTAACTGTAACTTCTGCCTAATATGATCACCATAAGCATAATAGATTGAAGTCCTTCTCATATCATGTTTCCTTAAATAAGATGCTATGCTTGATCTCTCATTCCTTTGGTATGCATGAATGAAGAATGCTAATGGTATGGTAGTAGTATTGCTGTTATTGTTATTGTTGTTATCCTTGTTGTTGTTATTGCTACTACTACTATAAGCATAATCTGCCAATACCTTGTATAAAGGAAATGGTTCTGCTTGCAAGCAGAATGGTATAGCGTAATGCTGTTTAAACCTTAGTCTAGCATATATAGGGAATGAGAATATCATATTATCTTCTTCTTTGCTTAATTCAAACTCTTGCAGTGTTATATGCATGCTATTATTGAATAAATCTTTATACCTATCATCCATAATTATAATTGAATACACTTTATCCTTTGCATATAGTACAAATATGAACTCTTGTATCCTTTGTATTATTAACTCTAGCATCTTGCTAGCAGTAACAAACTCATAGCCTTGCTGGAATATTATCTGATATGTATTCACATTATATAAATAAAGAAATAAAAAATTGGTAATAGGTTAAGGCTTCTCTAGAGAAGCCATGATCTTCTTCAATTCATCCAATGGAAGATATGCCGTAATACCATAGCCCACATTCTCTTTTATATCTACCATGCCTATGTATGCTGGATAATCTGCTTGCTCAACATTAATTATCTTATCATCTAACATGGTTATACTATTCTTCTTACCAACCTCCCATCCCATTGCAGGGTTACCGTTTATCTCAAATAATTGCACAAGTTCTCCTCTATCTGACTTTGCTTTGTATTCCTTATAGTACTCAACACCACCTTGGACGTATCTGCTTGCACCAAAGGTTATCCATGTTTTGGGATCTGGTTCTTCTACTCCACAAGGTGCAAATACTATATTAAAGATATCATTATCACCCCAACTATCATATGGGCAATAACCTGCTGGTATGTATCTTGGTAACTTGAAGTCTATATTCGTTGGAGGGTTACCATGATATATAGTTCTGCTTGGTAACTTTAATGGTTCTATAGGATGGTTATTTAAGAGTATATATGATGTTAACATTATACCAGATGCAATAACAGCCGTAACTGTTAAAATGGTACTCTTGCTCATCATCCTCCACTCCCTCCATAATATAACCATGCATCTGACTTTACTGAACAATCATGCCTTGTAGTAGCATCTACTATTATCTGATTTGTTCTCTTCTCATACCCTAGATCGCTTGGCTTCTCATTGCACTTGCTTTGATTTGCTACAGAGTCAAAGTACTGGTAATTTGTATCTGCAGGTCTCTTTAATTGCAGACTCCATATATTTGCATTAACTGTAAAGTTTGTATCTGTTTTTGTACCCCAAGATACAGCTCCTGCTACTACTGCTGGGCTAGGGCATGTAGCATTACAGCTCCAACTCTTTATTGTACTACCATTTATCTTTGCTGAATATGTTGACGAGTTCACCTTAACAACCTCTGCAGTATATGTATTAGATGGATTAAAGGATGGTGATGTAACTATAAGATGATAGTTATCATTCAAACCCTCATCAAAGTACATCATATAATATGCTTGACCATTAGGTTGTTCATAATGACCAGCACCTACAGAAAGATCTGTACTATCATATGCAGGTTTGTATATGTAGACCATCCTATCTACATGGCTACTATTTGAGTTAGTGTAAGGGTATAATGTACCTTTAACTGCTACCACTTCCTTACTATTGTTTGAGTCACTGTTTGGCATTACAGCATAATAACCATACTTCTTGTACCAAGTCTGTGCTAGCACATTACTAATATATGTCATGCTATTAATAAACAGTATGCCGCTTATTACTGCTACTGTTACTACAGTTAATACCTTCATTACTTAAAGTTAAAAAGAACCTATATATATATAACGAAATCAAAAATAAAATAATTGCAGTAATAAAAAATAAATACTAAAAAATAAAAAGGGTTGTTGATTTTGTATTGTTATTGTTATTAGTTTGTTACTTCTGCTACTATTGTTATACCTTTGTTGCTTCTACTACTACTATTACACCTTCCTTAACAGCATTCTCATACGTATCTACATAGTAGTCTATGTAGTTCTTACCCTCTGCCTTACCTAAGCCTACTATCACTACCTTCTTTCCTACTAGTGTCTTATACTGCTCTTGCAATGCCTTAAACTTACTTAGAAGGACTGCTTTAGTTAGTACTAGACTGAAATACTGGTTCTCGTAATGTACTTGCTCAGTAACTGTTACCTTTCTATTCATATCTAATGACTCTTCCCTCTCTCTAGTCTCTACTGCTTCTATTATCTTTACATCTATAACATCTAGGTCTTGCTTCATCTCTCCCCTCTTTGCTATGTGTCTGACATCTGATACGCATTCAACCACACCTATGAAATCCTCGCTTGGATTAAGGAAGTCATAACCTACAGTCTTTGCTGTTGATGCCTTATCTACATCAACCTTAATGGTCTTTAATGATATTAGCCTACTGCTACTACTGCTTACTGCTGTTACTGGTGTAGTAGTAGCTGTCTGTCCATTCCTATTGCTGTTGCTACTTGCAGTCTCCTTCTTATTGTAGTAGTAACCCTTGCTTGCCATCATAATATAAAGAGAGAAAATAAATAAAGAGAAAGGAAGAAGAAAGAAAAAATAATAAGAAGAAGCGTTATCCTATTATGCTATCATAGCCTATACCGTGAATTTTCTAGTCTACTACTGCTTATAATGCTGTTGTTGTTGGTGTAGTACTGAACATCTCTAACTCCTCATCTGTAGGCTTTATCTGTACCCTTAATCTATGCTCCCTAGTTATTAGCAAGCACTCACCCTTAACAAAATTAACAAGCATATCCTTCTCTTCCCTTGATAACTGCAATGCTTCAGCAATCTTTATAGTTGCTAGTTCATTGTTCCTTAAGAGTATCTTAGTATCACTGTTATCTAATAAGGCTCTACCATACTCATTAGCAATAACATCCTCTGGTCTCTGTGTAATGAATATAAAGATAACATTCAACTTACGACCAGTCCTAGCAATAAGGTTCATGAATCTAGCAGTTGATTGCATTGTAAATAGTAGCCAGCCCTCATCAACTACCAGTATCTTTGGTACATGCTTAGGTAACTCATTGATGGTCTTCCATGCCTTTGCTATTGCTAACACTAGTAGCATTGCTGTTCTTTCTTCTCCATATGTACCCTTCAAGGATAATATTGTACGCTTACTTACTCCACTCTCTCCTTGCTTGAATAGTACTGCTAGATCTGATAATACTAGATCTTGTAAGTATACCTTTGCATCATTGCTTACCTTATCATATAGATCAAATATGCTGTTACTGCTTGTTGCTTTTACCCTTAACTCCTTCTTAACTACATCTGTTGCCTTTGTTATCTCTGCTAGTATATCTGCAATCTCAGTCTTGTCATCAAATAGCATGAATGGATCTAAGCCTAACTCTCTATACTCTGTTAACCTTAACATACTAGCATCGATGTAATCTGCTAACTGTTCATACTCACCTTGAGGATCAACTACATAGCAGTAAGCATCTCCATATCTATCCAATAATCTGGTTAACATCAACTTTGCCGTTACTGATTTACCAGCACCAGATGTTGCTAATATTACTACATTGTAGTTATCCCTATTCCTATAATCATATATGCATGGAGCCTTTGTTATAACATTCTCTCCTAGCAGTATACCATCCAACTCAAGCATATCACTGCTTATGAAAGGATACATTACTGCTAATGTACCTAGTTCTATAAAGAGCTCTTTACCTTCATGCTGTAATAGCATCATGCATTGCTTGAATGGTATGCTTGTGAACTTGCATAGTGTTGCCCTCATGTTTCTCTTGAATGCCTTTGATGCTTCTAGCATCTTATGCTTATCATCTTCAATAACATAGCAGTTCATTATACACTTCATTAAAGCTGTCTCTTGCTTTAGCAATGCTTCCCTTAATGCTTCTGCTCTCATAGCTTTCTCTTTCAGTTTAATGCTGTATGTTGCCTTCAATGAGCCAGCAAGACGCATTATACTGCTTAATGCTGTAGCATGCTCTACCCTACTTACCTTTAATACTATTAAAGGTGTATATTGCAGTAATGAATAAATCCATGCTGGATATAGTGTTGATGCTAGTGATGCAAGTGTGTATGCTTTTATATAGTAATCATTGCTGTAATTATCAGTAGCCTTGATGTATGTAGCATACTCCTTTATTGTTCTTATCTTACTTAAGAATGGTAGTTCATTAATATCAATCTGTTTGTACTTATACTCACTATTCATCAATACATAGTTTATGTTATTATCCCTGCTAGCAATGAATACCCTAACTATTGGATATATACGATCATTGTAGAGTATGCTATCCTTGTATAGTACTAAATACAATGGTTGGAATATTGTAGCATTGTTAATGAATGCTAAGAACCTTACTATCAGTTGCTTCTGCTTCTCTTCTGTTAGAGTATAGAAGTTACTGAATGTCCTTAACTCGTATATGCTTGTATCTTTAGATAGGTACTCTGGTGTTATCATCATAATATAATGATGAAATGATAAGAACTACTACTATTGTTTTTAGAATGCTTCCCTAAACTTTCTCCTTAAGAAGTATAATACTGCTAATGCTGTTATAGACCATGCTATGAACAAGAAGAATATGCTGTAAGCATCATAAACTGGTTCAACTGCTACTTCTAATGCTGGATAGTGAGCATAGCCTACAGCATCCCACTCATTCCTTACCCATAACGATACCTCACCTTTACCTACGTTGATAGTACATCCTACATTACATTTAGCAATGAATATACCATACTCTTGACTATTAACTTCTACTCTATCTACTCTGAACCATGCTGGAGGTTCTATCGCTACTTGTGTACCATATCTCTTAACATACTTATCAGTCCATATCGATGCTCCTAGGAATATATCCTTCTGGTATGATGAGTATTGTTGATATGCTGGTAACTGATACACGTTAGTATACTCAATGCTATTAGCATAAGGCTGTACTGTTATCTTTATATCCATTGGTGTTAATGCTTGCAATGAGTACCATACTGGTATATCTAGCAAGTTATTAACATTAAATGCTTGTTTAGCTGTATCTGGTAAGTAAAGCATATAGAACCTATCTAGGAAGGATACAAAATTTGTATTGTAACTCTCTATGGTTATAGGCTTGTATGTGTTATCAGCATCCTCACTGCATAGTATTAGTTCAGTTAGAAATGGATCTGCTATACCATTATTCTTAATAGCAATATCGTAATTATACTTCATCCTTAAATAATCTATTAAAGGATAGTAGTAAGGATCTACTTTAGGTTGGAACTCAACCTTTATCTTATATACTGTTATAGGTATTAGGTTACCATTAGCATCTTCTGTTACAGTCCTTAACGATACTATTCTGTTAAAGACTCTGGTAGGATACACGTATTCGTAATCTGCTACTTGCTTATCTGTTAGCAAGTCATCCCCTGCTATAGTACCTGCTCTTGTGTATAACTTACCCTTTACTGTTAAGTCTGCTAGTTGATACTGTTGTATATTCAAAATGTAATCACTAGGTTCTCTACTGCTATCAGTATACTCAACATCTAGTATGAAATACGTAGATTGCAATACTGCTAATTGATGTAAGTAACCATTACTATCATTGCTATACCTTATGCTAGGATACATATCATCACATGAAGTATTCCTAACCATATACTCTATAGGCATATACAAGTTCTGTTTTGCTGTGTTAGGATCAACTGTAGGTAAGCCATAACCTCTCCATGGTTGGTATGCATAACTCTCTTCACTGTTACCGTTTATGAATGCTCTCCTTGCTGGGTATATGTTACCATCTGTATCTTGAGATCCTAGGTACTTTACTGCTAAGGATAACTGCTTATCGTATGACCATGGTGAGATATCTCTAATAGATAGGAATGGATATACCAAGAACTTAGGATCGTATGGTACTACTCTAGCATTTGCTAGTATAACACTATAACCATTATGCCTTTCATAACGACTTTGGTCATATGGACCAGCACAGTTACCCCATGGTATACCATAGCAGTAGTTCTCATAATTGTAGTATCTGTATTTAGGATATACATAATCTACTGTAACCATTATACTGTTATTACCATAAGGAGCATTACTCTTTATGCTAATATCAGCATTCAAGCATACATCACTATTGATATAGTTACCAGTAGGATAATAGTAAAGATACCAGTAAGGATCACCATCTAAACCATACCTCTTTATCCATTCCTCTCTTAGCTCTGGATATGAGAAATAACTATAGCATGAATCTAACTGCAATGATGAAGGTATTGAGTAGTTGTAAGCATCAGCAAAGTAACAATAGCCATCATTCCTCCTTAACTCTAGTATAGCATTGTAATTGAATCTATCATTACGGTAATAAGTACCATCCTCATTACCAGTTGGAAATCCATCTATAACAAAATAACTTTGCATAACATTGCTATAAGGATAGCATAATGCATCACTGCTATTGCTATCAGTACTTATGTAAGACCATTCAGCACTACAGCATCCAGCAAAACTGTACCAACCAGAGTACTCTAAATAGTCATAGTATCTATAATAGTAAGAATCATACCATCTTTGAATCCATTGCCTATGCTCCCTATCATTAGCATTAGAACTTCTATAGTCTTCTGCTCTTGTCTCTTCACCTTGGCTAACCCATTCATTATACTTGCTATTAACTAAAGTCCATGTCTGATTAGTGTAATAATAGTCTCTATCGTAGTAGGAAGAAGTCTTACTTCTGTATTCACGTATTGATGTTACAGTATACCAATATTGGTATAGCTGGTTATTATCGTTATAATAATTACATTGCTTTCTATAGTAGTAAGTGTATCTGTAATATGAAGGTGTATCCTCAGTATTGCTGTTAGGACCGATCTCCCAGCATTCTACGCTTGATGCTTCTGCTTCTGGTAGCAATGAAGATGAAGATAAGGATAATACCATTATTGCTATCACTACTACTACTGCTATTGTAACTACACTTAATCTCATCATTATATAATGATGATGAAATACACTAGTTGGAAGTGTGATAGATGCAACCTAACTTTAAAAGCAAAGAACAAGACTAAACTAGCAAGACTAATTAAGGTACATTTAGAATATCATAATACTACTACTGCTACTACTTGATTTGTAATTACTGTCTTACCATACAAAACCAAAAAAGAAGAAAAAAAGAAGAAAGATTAGAATCTAACTACTAACTATCTATTTGTCTGTTAAGTCCTTAACGCATTTCTAAGAGTCCTAACATCATCTACTTTTACATCTATTACATCTATTGCTATCTCATCATCTCTTAGGTCTGTATTCATCAATGCTTTCAGATAAGCAAGACCATATCTCTTAACGTATTTGTCTAATCTCTTTTTCTTGTTCATAACATAATGCATAAAGTCCTTACACCATGCTTCATATTCATCTATAAAGAAGCAGTAAGAAGAATGTCTTAACAATATATGAGCATAGCCTTCTACCAACTGTTCTAACTTGCTTATGCTACTTGTTGTAGTTACCATTATCATGTAAGGTCTTTCATCAGCAAGAACTAACTGTATGTTACCTTCAAGTACATTTATACAGTATTGCTCTATACTGCAACGTACCATACCATAATCACCTAGTAGTACATGTAATTCTTTATCTGCTACATCTTCTGGGTTATGCTGTAATGTATATCTTGAAGGTTCTGGTCTTGTTTCGTTATAACCATAATCTTTTATTGAACACCTATAGTATCTGCATAATCTATCTGCTAGTAAGACCTTATGAGAATAAGGTTGACCAACCTTTATAGGCATTGTGTACTTTTTGTTTATATCCTCCAAAGACTCACCTTCTGGTACTCTTGGTAAGAAGAAACATGCTAGCTGTCTCTTGTACTTCCTTGCTAGTAAGCGTAGATGTTTTAATGGTATCTCTACATATTCTTCTCTGCTATCCTCTATACTTTTAATGTATACAGTATCAACATTAAGCATAGATGCTATTTCCTTTGCAGTATAGCCAGATGTCTCTCTCATCCATTTGAAGACTGAAGGTCTAACCTTTACCTTTAACTTCATATCCATCAGTTAATAAATACTGCTATTTAACTAGGTTAAGTCCTTAACTAGGTTAAGTATTTAACCTATAGCTATGCTATAGAATACTGCTTCTACTTTGTTTAAGACTACTGCTATATCCTCCTCTTGTACTTGCATATCATCTACTGTACTCTTTGTCCTTACTGCTTCCATGATCTCTTGTAGTAACTGTAACTTCTCTCTAGGTGTTAGTGAAGGTAGTTCTAGAAGTTCATAACCGTAACCATTACCGTTACCATTACAGCTATCATTACTACTACAGTTACCGTTACAGAATCCAACTGCTACTGCTTTACTCTTAGGATATGCTAGTTGGTATAGTTTGACTTGGTAGCATAGACGCTTGAACATGTACTCATCCTTGCGTAAAGGATAGGATTTAACTTCATAAAAGACATCATTCAAATGATCGTAGAAGTCTGGTTGCATGTATACACCTATTGTATCGTTAATGACTACTACTCTAGTCTTAGGTCTTAATAATGAATTACGGTAGATAGGTGTATTTCTGTAAGCAAGAAGCATCATAGATGCTTGCTGTAGTATCTGCTGTAGTTGTTCTTGCGTAATACTGTTGCTATAACCATTCATCATCCTTAGAAACTCATCCTTAAAGTACTGTAATGTTGATGCTACTGATAGACCGTGATAGTTACATTCTAGTAATGCTCTGTCAAAAGCGTAACCAAATGCTATACCTATAGGATTATCTGCAGTAATAGGATACTTGTAGTTTACTATGCTATATGCTGGTACTGTAAGCATCGTTATATAAAGAAATAGAAAGGAAAGAAAAGAAAGAAGGAAAGAAGATAATGAATTGGAGAAAAGAAGGAAAAGGATGGAGAAATAAGACTGGTTATACTACATTTACTGCTATAAGTTTATATTTAGTCAATATTTGTTTAATTTATACACGTATATGGAAATCAATGATATGAAAATAGACATTAAAGAATTAATCATATTACTGCTTGGTGTTGTAAATAGACCAACAACCATATTTCATTTACAATATGAATTATTTGTATTGAACGAGACTAAAGTAGACCTAAATATTATTAATGAATATGTAGAAACTATAGATGACAACAGCAATAATAACAATAATAACAATTACAGTAATACCAACAACAATAAGATAAGGTTAAATGAGAAAGGTAAAACCTACTATGATGAGATACACAACAAGTATAGCAGCAGTAGTAATAAACATGAGAAATTTAAAATTCTCCTAGTAGTAATGAAGTTAATAAGAAACTTATATGATAAATTAACTGTAGAAGAACTTGTAGTACTCTTATATGAAGATATTACGGAAGCATCTGCCTTGGTAGATGGACTTAACCATAATTATAAATACAAGGTAATTGAAGGTCTATACAAGAAAGGTTATATAACTGAGAAACGTTACAGAGAATTACTATCGAAGTTCTTTACTTAATTGTAGTAAAGAAGGAAAAGAATGGAGAAAAAAGAAGTCTACCGCTTCTTTTTTATTTATTGTTTACTTGATTGCTACTTATTATAGCCTACATTACATGAACTTATCTATCTTAACCATAGCATTATCCTATCGCTAGCAATAACACAATCACTATCGTTAATGTCTATGCCTAAAGACTTTAAATCTTTGATTAAAGCATCAAGTTCATTCTTCTTACCTTTGAACCTTATTATCAGCATCTCTCCGTTTGAGAATCTGTAAATCTCGTAAGGTTTAGACTTCGTACTAAGGTAGTCCAGTACCTTTGACTTGCTTATGGTTATCATCAATAAATAAAGAGAAAAGAAAGAAAGAATGAGAGATTATTATTTATTGCTTGGTTAGTATTGCAGTCTAACTATTGTTCTTATTATTATACACTAACGCATCCTTGAACCATCTAGGTACTGCATTAACCTTAACTTTACCTTTGATTAGCCATGTTGCATTGCTGTCTAAGATGTAGGTTATACAGTAGTCCTTCTCATGCCTAACACCTCTACCGCATCCTTGTATTAGTCTCATCAAGGTTACTGAACGATACCATTCCTTGTCTCTTTCCGCTTTAACCTTTATCCTCTTATCTGCTAGAGAAGGATAAGGTGTCTTTGCTATTATTATGAACCTACATAGGTCATCTCTTAAATCAACACCTTCCCACATGGTTGGTGTAAGCAATACGCTAGCGTTGGTTCTTGCATGCTTCTCAAGGACTTCCTTTGCTGACATGTCCTTTGTTAGTAGTAACCTATGCTTGTTATTGCTGTAGCGAAAGATGTTGCCAGCAAGTTCGTAACTGGTTGTTAGGATTAATCCTCGCTCATTAGTATGCTTGGACATCAAGGAATCTATAACAGAAGATACTTGCATCAATGTTCTCTCATCAGACATGTTCTCTCTGTTCAATGTGTAAGCATTCATTAGAAACACTTTACGGTTCTCAATTGGAAATGGTGATGGTAGGTCTATAAGGATTGTATCTGCATCATCTAGTCCTAGTTCTCTCTTCAGCATTGGATAATCAATTGTAGCAGACATGAATATTCTGTATCTAACACGGTCAAAGACTGGTCTCAAGAACGGTGAGATATTCAAAGGTAGCAACTTTACGGTCGTATTCTTATTTCTTTTATCTGTAACAGCATCAACTATGAAGTTATTTGGATATAATTTTAACATATCTTGAACTATGATTAAACGCCGTCGTATCTCTTCGTATTCTGCTAACTTGAATGTTAGTTTACGTTCTTCGCTTTCATGTAATGATTGCTTGCCTATTTTTTCTGCTATTTTGTTAATCAAGTCGGTATAACCTTTTATTATCACATTTAGTAACTGTTTGTAGTATTCCTTGTCTTCTTCTTTGTATTCTACCGTTAAGTCCTTATCTATCAGTTTATGCTTGCGTAAAGGATTCAGTAGTTTATCGTCTATAACAACGTTATAGAAGTCTATAACCTTCTCTTCTAACATGTGAGCTTCATCACATATAAGCAGTTTTGTAGATAACTTATCCTTGCTTGCAACATTGTTCAAAAGTGTAAAGTATTCATGGTAGTTTATTATCCTAAATGAAGAACGGTATGCTAGATGCTTCTGAAGGTAGTATTCACATAGACTATGACCATTATTGTTAAAATTACTGATGATTGTTACTCGTTCATTACTTGTACCTTTGTTTAAAACATAGATCCGTTGTAAATCATCTTTGGTAGGATACCTTTCGCATTTTGGTACAACTTCGATAGATAGTAAAGGATTGTTACTGATGTTGTTATCAACATCATCAACTTCATCTTCTATACTACTATTACCAGCAATGGTTTTCTTCATACCTCTACACCTTACTGTAGGTACTATACTGCAAGGTTTCTCATACACTGGACATGTGAAGTTCTTCCTTCCCATCAATGGTCTTATGAACTTGAAGTCTCTCAAGTATTGTTCTTGTAACTGTACAGTAGCAGTTAGGATGTCTGCTTCCTTGAACGCTAATGCTAATGCTACTGCAATGTAAGATTTGCCTACACCAGTTGGAGCTGATATAACTATGTTGTGATAACCTTGTTGTATTGCTTCCTCTATCTGCTGTAATGCTTGTATTTGGATAGGTCTAGGTGTACCGTAGAAGTGTTCTCTCAGCATTCATTATATAAAAAGAAAGAAGGAAGAAGAAAGAAAAAGAGATTTGATTACTCCTTCTTTATCTATCTTATCCAATAGGTACTGCTTCTAATGGTATCCTTCCTATAACAACCTTATCAAACCTTACTGTAGGATTCAGATAGCAATCATTAACATCTATAGGTATACCATGAATGATGCAAGCAGTTATTAACGCTCCGTTGCTTATGTATCTACCAATACAGCTTTCAGCTGTATGCTTCCATCCATAACTTGATCTGTTCCTGATTATGCTTAAAGGTAAGTACTTTGTCTGCTGACCAACAGTTCCTAGATGCGTTCCATTGTAATCATATATAGACCATATATACCTTGTACCGTATTGTGTTTGTACAACTTCCTTTACTCTGTAGAACATCCCTGCTATATTTGTAGGTTCTACAAGGTAAGGTTCTAATGCTTCTATCTGTTCTCTGCTTATCCTTTGATTATACATATCTAGCAGTTCATTAAACGTTAAATCATTACGGTAAGAACTGCTACCCCCCAGTTCTTCTCTTAACTGCTCTTCACTCTCTACAAGTCCTATGTTCAAGACTAACCATGATTCCTTCTTCTTCTCTTCTTCTTTAGGTCTAGGAAAGACCTTACCTTGTCTTATCTCTGTTGTACCATCTTCAAAGTATATCTTGAAGTCTGCTGTGTACATCATAATATAAAGAAAGACTAGTCTTCTGTTGCTTACTATCTAGGAAATAGGAAATTAGGTAATGAGTTCTCTATATTGTTGATGAAACAAAAAGAAAATGTTATTTCTGTGTTAAGCATAACAACCAGTTTATTCCTTCAAAACGCTTTGAGTAATGGTTAACTAAAAGTAATTTCCTAATTTCTTATGAATTATGGTATTGACTTTCTAGAATTTTTATAAATTTACAAAGAAAAAGTGAACATGTAGACTTAGAATAACAGAGAAAAGAGAAGGAGAAGAAGGAGAAGAAAGAGAAGAAGGAAAGAAAGAGAGACCAAAGACGGAACAAAGACGAAGGAAGGAAAGGAAGGAGAAGAACGAATAAAGGAGAAGGAAGGAATGAAAAAGAAGAAGGAAAGGACAAAGGAGAAGGTGATGCTAACCAACAGATCGCATGGTTGGTTGACGGTTGGTTGGTCTGTGATAATCAGCTAAAATTCAAGTTTTGTTTAATCAACAATATAGTAAACCTATTTCCTAATTTCCTTTAAATTTTTTAGACAAGGTTAAAACCTATTATTGCTAGTGATACAACAGATATATATAAACTTATCGCTAACTTTAAGATAGCTTACGCTAGGACTTGCTTATGCGACCTTGTGGTCAAGAATTCTATCAAGACTTATGTTGTGTTCTTCTACTAAATGCTTCTTCAATCTACTACCTTTATCAGTACAGAATGAACACCCAGATATAGGACACTTGTAGTATGAGATGTTACCAGCATGCTTCTTGCAGTCTTCAATAACAAACCAATGGAAGTCATGACCTTCTTCTTCGTCGTCATCATCGTTGTTCTTATCATTGTCAGTTGCATTTTGGTTGTTATCCTTGTTATTGTTATTGTTGTTATCGTTGTTGTTAGCAGTAGTAATGTTAGAATTGTTACTATTGTTATTATTATTGTTGTTGTTACTACTACTGTTGTTGCTACTGTTGTTACTATCATCTCCATCATCATCTTCCTCTAGGTCATCTATCCTTGGTGGTTCTCTGAACTTAACGCATATCTTAACAGTAACCTTGTTCACAAGTCTGCTTGCTATACCATACTGCGTTAGAACCTTGCTCAGTTCTTGCTTTGATAACCTAAACTCAGCTGGTATCTTCTTCTTATCACAGAATCCTAGATACTTCTCATATATCTTTGACATAGGTAGATAAACAGAAGGATCTGGTACATATTCCAGAAATCTATCGTAGAATTCTCTAGCATGGTCTTGTTCCCAGATGCTTCTCTCAGTCCTTGCTTTCACAACATCTGGAGCATAGTCCATAACCTTCTTCTTGTTCACATTGCTTAAGTACTCTTTCAATGCTGTAAGGAGAAGGTTGAATATACCATGCTTCTCTTTATCCAGAAGTATCTTATGGTAATCAAGAATTGCTTTCTCCTTAGGTATCTTGTAATCAAAACCTACAATACATATCCTTCTATACATACCTTCTGTCTGTTCATTAAACTTAGGTTCACCATTTACACAGATGATGACGTTAAAGTCCTTCCTAATCTCTATAGGTCTATGATAAAGAGTCCTAATGCTTATGTTACCAGTTGATACCAGAGCCTTTAGGTTCTGTAGGTTGATAACCTTTATCCTTGGATCATCTATTACTATTAAAGTCTTACCTATACAGTTATAGAGGTGTGGTGTAAGATCATTCTGTACCTCATTTAACACTTCTTCCTTACCTTCATAACCGTTATAACCTAGAATACCTAGGAATACTTGTACCAACGTTGATTTACCATTATAGCCTCCTCCAGTAAAGATGAATGCTATTTCTTCCAACCTTCTTGTTAAGGTTAGGCTACCTATCAACGCTAGGAACTTCACCAACTCCATGTTATTCAGTGTTATCTCTTTCAGAAATTCAACGAACTTAGGACACCTTGCTTCTGGTATATATTCAACATCAACATGCTTAGTAATGTAATATCGCTTAGTTTCTTCACCATGAGGTATTGCTGTAAACTCCTTCTTTTCAGCATTCCATACTAGTAGGTGTGTTCTTGTATTTATGTACAGACCATTGTAGTTGTTCTCACTACTACCTACTTCTGGGTCAAGCATCTCCTTCTTTATTAGGAATCCGTTCTCATAGTATTCTGCTGTCTTTGTTATGCAGTCAAGCAGTTCATTTATAGAACGTTCACTTTTTATAGCATACATAAGTAATGATGTTACTTGTTCCTTTTCCTTCTCCAACCATTTAACGAATGTGTTTATTTTATTGATGTTGTTGTTATTCTCATCATCTCCGTCATTATCATCGCCAACATAAAGTCTGTTCAGATTCTCAATGACTTCTTTATGTTTGTTTATTAATTCCTTATAGTTACTAACATCATTATCATCGTTACCTTTATCATCGCTGTTAACATTACCAACATTACCAAGACTTCTAACAGCTTCTATTATCTCATCATAAATTTCATTCACAACATTAACTTTGTTTCTGAAGAACGTATCAACCTTCAACTTCAATACCTTTACATCGGCTTCCTTCCAGCAGTAACCATTCCATTCAATCCAGTAACCTTGTTCTTCTCTATCCTTATCATATACAAAGCGGTAGTTGGTAAGGAATCTAGCATCTTCATCATCCTCACCATCCTTATAGAATCTCAACATGTACAGACATTGTATGTATGGTGAACCTTTAGCATACTTCTCTGCTAGTTCAAGCATCACATACGCTTCCTTGTAGGATGGTGTGATTAGAAATTCTTTAGGCTTCCTTCTCTCTCTTTCTTTATCTTTATCTTTACTGTTACTATTACCATTAGGTCTGAAGTCAAAGTATTCGTAAATCTTCTTAGCAACATCCTTAGGTATCACTTCTTCTAACCTTGTATCTAAAGGTTTACCATCCACATAGTCTTTGTACGAGTCTTCCGTTACCTTTAACCTAGACTTCCTTTCTTCATCGTTGAAGATGTATGCTAGACCATCTATAATATTCAAAGCTATATGCTTAGGTATTCTCTTCTTTGCTAGTATACCAGATAACCTAAAGACTATCTTATCTCTACGTTCTGGTTTGTAGTAATCTTTAAGGTAAGAGTACAGATGTAAAGCATGAACGTAACTAACACTAGCATCGTAAAAGTCTTCCTTCTGTAAGAATTCTAATTTACCTTGCAGTTTACCATAGCTTTTACCTATGAATGCTATTCCATGCTTAGCAGTATAGACTTCAACTTCTATGTCATTAGTGATATTATACTGTCTACCTATTAGGTCTTTTGATTCAAAGTACCTTCTAACTTCATCTGCTTCTCCGTTAATACCATAAAAGAAATGGTAGCCATCTTTGGTCTCTTGCCACAGCGAGGAAGGAAAGTAATGTAAGAACAACCTCCTAACATTCTCATCCTTGGTGTCTATATCCCAGCACGCTAAGGTTCTACCGTCTCTCTGTTTACCTACTATAACAATCAGTAGTTTGTTTTCTTGCTTCATGTGTTCTAGTAACGCTTCATAGGGTACTGTCTGCTTGCTATCAAAGTAATCTCTGTAGTTAAGAACATCTGGTCTCTTCTTGTTCAGATCACCATTTTCATACCTACCTTGTATGATATTCCAGCATAAGGTATTGTAGGTAAGGTCTAGGTCATGTAGTTGTTCATCTGTCAGAACCATAATCCATCACTACTATATAATAATAATAAGAAAGAAATAGGAAAGAAGTAGAAGGAAGGAAGGAAGAAAGAAAGAAAGAAAAGAAGGATTGGTTGTGTAGTTTGTTGATCGGTTAATTACTGGTTGGTTGGTTAGTCTATGTTATGGTTGTCGTTCAGTCTCTCCATATTACTCTACAATATCGTTCATCTTCATGATCAATCTCTTCTAAGAATTTATGCAGTATACGTGTATTACCTTTACAGAACTGGAAGATTATCTCTCCTAGATGTCCATCTTCGCAGTTATATACAATTGTTATGCGTACACCTCTATTACCTATTGCTTCTTTACTGTCTTCTGTTGGTTCATTTGATGTGAAGACACCATTACTGTTTATCTTAATTGTCTTGTAACCAGTTGCTATTCTTACTTCTAACGGATGTACATATATGCAAGGATCTGTTGCTTTACCTTTACGTATGCATGTTGGGCATACCAACCAACCATCTGTTGTTGTCTGCAGTCCTATGCGTACGATCTCTTCTTCTGTCATCAGTATATAATATGTTAATGTTAAAATCTGCAATTACCTAACATTTGAATCTAGGTTCAGAGACGCTTATCCTTGCATTTTTTAACATTAGCAGTGGCATAGTTAGTAGTTTATCAGTATGTATCACTTAGCAACTTACTATCCATCTATCCATACATCTATACATCCATCCATACATTAAATCCAATCTATAGCGTAATTTGCTCTATAGTATATATGGATAGAGGAATGGTTGGTTATGCGTATAGGTTATTCCTTCTACCATCATCAAACAATGTTAAAATTTGATATCTAAGGACTAGTCCTTAAATCTAGCATTTATGCAATTTTTAACATTGACTATTGGTTGGTATATAACAAGTGTTCCAACCTAGATATCTCCATCCTAAGTTTGTTGTTATTTATTTATCTAATGATGAAGCCTATAGAGACTATATGGTTTGAGAACATAAGCGTATTCTCAGAGCCTATACTGTCTATAGGACCTATTAGAGCAAGCATGAAGCAGTTACTGTACACACTACTAGCATTAGGTCTAGCATTCAGCATGCTTAACTTTTTAAAGAATCCAGTACTTGCTATTCCTATTGCTGGCTTACTGTTGCTGTTTGCTTATGCTAAACCTTACGGTTATAACTTTGAGGTATTATTAATTGATATGGTATCGTTCTTCAAGCGTAAGAAGGAGATAGGTGTAGTAGTAGAAGAAGATAAGAAGAAGGAGGAGAAGAAAGATAAAGACAAGGAGAAGGATAAGAAAGGTAAGGAGAAGGAGATACCAAAGGTTACCGTTACCGATACTTATACCAATACCGATGCCAATACAGATAGCAAACCTACTATTCCTATTACCGATGATAGTACTAGCATTATGACTGATACAAGCGATATAGAATCTGTTACGGTTAAGGCTGAAAGCATTATCGTCAATACTAAGAGTAATCTACTACACTACATAGTACCTAAGCATAAGGACTTTGACCTAGAAGTAATGGATAACGAACTAGTAGTAGTTACTGGTAGCAGTACAATACATATACCAAGCAGTAGCAGTAAGGTTAAGTTACTGATAGAGATTGATAATAGGGAGATAGTAAGGATAGTAGTCAATGAACAGTCTTAATAAGTAGATTACGGGACGATAAGTAGACTACTATCCTTCCTTTATTTCTTCTTCATTTCTTTATTTCTTGCTTCACAAACCTATAACTTCTTATGAATGCCGATATATGCAGTACTGCAAATAGTATGCTGAATATTGATACTACATCTGCTATGTTATTCTTGCTGTTATTCATATATGCTATTGATACACTTATTGTTAATAGCAGAATAACCTCAATAGAAAATACTAGCAAGAAACCAAACAATAAGGTATTGTATGATGATTTACTGTACCTTACAAGATAGTTAAGTTCATGGTCTATTAACCTTCTGTTCTTGTATGTGTATAATGCATCTGTAATGAATGATGATAACCATATTGCTAATGCTATCTCTATAGGTAATAAAGGTAGGAAGAAGAATGCTATTGCAATTGCTGTTAATGCTGTTATAACCGTAATGATATTTGCTTTTATGAACTCTTGTCTTTGTCTTTGCTTAGGTAGTCTATTGCTTTCTTTACTGCTATCAGTATGACCTTTAGTATTGCTAGTATCAGTATTAGGATCAGTAACAGAAGGTTCTTTGCTATTGTTATTATTGTTCTCTTCAGTATCCTTCTCATTCACATTATATAATGATGGAGTGGAGTTGTAGTAGATGTGGTAGACCTATAGGAGATAAGGATAGTGTGATAACTAGGACGGGTAAGCTGTTATGCTACTGGTGTGCTGATCTAGAGAAGTATAGATGGAATTATGAGTATTACGATGATGATAGAAGAAGGTATAACAGATCAGAGGATGCTGGTGAGGATAGATGGTCTTTCTGACTGATTAACTAGAATTCAACTTGCTTTATCCTTGAACCACATCTAGGACATTCTCTTTTGTTGTGTATGTTATTGCATGATAGGCATCTATACCTTACCTTGATCTTTGGTTTAGAATTATGATGGTGATGATAATAGTAGTAGTAGGTTATGTTACCGTAATCGTCATTATCATCGTCTACCATCCTATTCATTACCTTTATGTATGCATACAAAACAAGCATGCTTAATGCTGTACCTATTATCAGACCAAACAAGGATACTAAAGTGTAAGCAGTAAACATACCTAAGAGTGTTAGTATTGCAAACCTACCTATAGCATACTTGTCCATATCCATTATCATAATATAAATAAGAAGGAAGAAAAGAAAGGAAGAAGATGAGAGCTTTGTGTTGTGTTGTTATTATTGTTATTGCAGTAGGCTAAAGCTTGAATACAGCAAATCCTCCTCCAGCTGCTACTGCTACTACTCCTAAGTATCTAGCAAGTACAAATATCTGTGATAATGCTCTAACAGTATCACATGGCAATCCTGTTGGTCCATGAACACTACCGCTAGGACACGCTGCTTGTGATGGTGGGGGTACTGGTATAACTATTCCAGTCATGAACCTTATTATATCTGGAGCAAATATTATCAGCAAGCCTCCTAGAGCAATTATTATAAGCATCCTTAACCATCTAGCTCTCTCTTCTTCTGTTACTTCCGATAGGATTAAGGGTACCGTAGTTATCTTCATCAATATATAATTATATAAATGTAATAATAATAGCAGATGGTAGCGTTGTTATGTTTTGCTTTATTGGATTAACCTAGTTCTTTTACCTTCTTTATCTCTATCTTTACTTTCTCTTCATCATCAACTTTAAGCATGGCTACTATTGAGTTGTAACCAGTAGGGAAAGGATCGCTAAAGTAGCATATGGTCTTGTCATTAACAACAATAGCATAAACAGAAGGTGTAGTATCCATCTTCTTTACTGCTAATACTAGTACAGTATCGTTTATGCTTATGTTACTGCATACTAGCATACTAGATGCTGGGCTCATAGGATATGCTTGCTGTTCTTTAGTAGCAGTTGCTTGCATCTCATAAGTAGCAGTATATAAAGTATAATCAACAACAAATAGTTCTGGTTGCTTTACTTCTACTTTTTGATTTGATGATTTAGGTATCCATTCCTTAACATATACAGTAGGTGTATAGTCATAAGGTATGGTTACTAACTCTTCATAGTCCATCTGAACAGGTGTGTTTAGGATTATGATGGTTATAAGTACAGATGCTATTACAACAGCATTTATTAACACTACCTTATTTCTGAATAGTGAATATAGGTTTACCATTGACTATTATCACCTTTTTCTATTATGCTTACATCAACACTAATGCTAATGTCTAGCAATGAGTATCTGATAGCAGTAATACTTACTTCTTGTTCTCGTACACTAAAATCACTAATGATATGCATGCTAGTAGTCCTTGCTATAGTAGTTATTATGTTAGGATCTGTTAGACTATATATGAACTCTGCTAGCAATGAAGCATAATCTCTATACTTTGCTAGTTGATAGTCTTGGTCATGTACTGTTATGATGAATGATGCTACTAATGCTATGAAGTCATTGAATCTTGCTATACTGCTTTCTATAACGTATTCAAATGCTACTAATACAGATAGATAATCGTATTTTATAATGTCTGCTTCGTATGCGTATGTTATTATGGTTGGTATAGTTGTTATTAGTACTAATAAGAGTATGCTTAACTTTTTCTTCTTCTTATTATTATGATCATTATTATTTAATCTGTTCATGCTATTCTCACCTTAACAATAACATTAGCGTATGCTGGTACTGTTAATTCTTCAGCAAGGTCATAAGCAAATACATAATCATTGTTGGTATTGCTAACTGCTATTGTTTTAACCTTGTATTCCTTTGCTGAGTTGTTCTTTAGTATGGCTTGTAGTTCCAGTCCATGTCCATTATCATTATTGTTATCGCCTATAGTTATAGTCTTATATGTCAAAGTAATAAAGTGAAATAAAGGATTACCATAACCATCTAGCAGTATAATATCTTTAAGCAAATGATGCTTGTACTGTGTCTTTGTATATGCTAATGACTGCAGTAGTTGAGATATACCTTGTTCAGTAATGTTCTCTCCAGCTATTGATATATACCATATTATGTATGTCTTCTGGTATGGCTGTAGTGTTAAGTCTATAGGCAAAAGGAATAAGTCCTTGTACTCTTCACTCTTTACTATCATGCTAGTTATATGTAGTTCTTCGTTGCTGTTGTTTACAAGCATGATCCTAACTGCTATTGCTAGTGTCTTTACATCTATTAAGGAATGGTATTCTAACATATCGGTAATATCCTTATCATTATGATAGAAATGGATTGGTTTGTATTGTTTGATGCTATCATGCTTATTTGTAGTTAAAGCATTTATAAGTATATGCTTAGTATATTCAGTTGCTTCATTCTTCCTTACAATTGTATTATAGTCGTTAGTTATTACTACTGTATTATTGAAAGTAATGTTTATAGTGTTATGCTTAGGTATCTCGTAGTTAGGTATCTCTTTATTCTCATTCCTACTAAAGGAAGCTTCTAGTACTACTAGAACAGCTATTACTGCTAGTAATAAAGAACATGCTATAAGCAGTTTGAACCAATCAACCTTATTCATCATTCATCATCATAGAATAATGAATGAAAAGGTAAAAAGGTTGATAGGTCTAGAGACCTATCGTTTGAAGGATTGCAAGCCTACTTGCTTGATGCTTACTTGCTTGGTACTTGTTATTCTATAGCTTTACAGCAGAGAATACACCGCCTATTACTGCTACTGCTACACCTAAGTACCTTAGTATTAGGAATAGGTTAAGTGTAGCTCTAACTGTATTTATTGGTAATCCAGTAGTATCCTCTAGACCATCGTTGTTGTTATCAACTGGGTTTGTTGGTATGCTTAATCCAGTCATGAACGATATTATATCTGGTGAGAATATTATTATAAGTCCAGCCAAGCCTAGTACTACAAGCATTCTCATCCATCTTGCTCTCTCATCCTCAGTAACCTCACCTAGCATCATTGGATACAGTAGGCTTGCAGTCCTTCTCTTGCTATTGCTATTACTAACGTTGGTTACAGCTTTGTTTATCATTCAATAATTATATTATGATAGGGAGGGTAAAGCTCAGCACCATCTTAATCTTAAAACTTAAATATCAAAACAAACAACTATATACACGATTAAGATTGAGTTTGATATCAACACAAGCAACAGCAAGAGCAACAACAAAAGTAAAAGCAAAGAAACTCACAAAGACAATGCTTAAGTTAGAACTAAAATGTGAACCTAACAGTCTGAAATTCTTGGATAATCTTTTCAATGAATACGAACAACTGGTAAGGATAGCAGATAGTTTTATCCAACATCTTTATCCTTACTATGCTAACATAAATGAGCAAGAGAAGCTTGAAAGACTGAAAGAACTCATAAAATCACTTGATGAAAAAGCGATCAGAAAGAATAAGAGGAGGAAGAGAGAACTGTATGAAGAAGAGGAACAAGCAACAACAGCAAAAACTAAAACTGAGACTAAACACCAATATACTCATAGCAATCTCCTAAAGACTTTGCTACATCGCTTCATCAAATATGCTAAGCAGTATTATGGTATAGATGCTAAATATGCTTATCTGGAGATGCAAGGAGGTTTAACAGATCTTATGCATAGCAATGCTGAGAGTGCTTACAAGCATAGAACAATACCTAACCTAAGAGGATTATCCAATGTTATGCCTATCAGAGTCAGCAAGAGACCATTACTAGAGAATAGAAGAAGTAAAGATAATAATATTGACGAATACTATCAAAGAACAGCAGAGTTCATATTCAATAACGGTAAGATAATGTTTAGAATAGGTAGTAAGCGTAATGGTCTAACATTTAAGATAGCAGAAAGGTTCAATGATGTTGAGAGGCTAGGAATGCTTATTGATGCTATACAAGGTAAGAATGGTTTAACAATTGGTGATCCTTCATATCTTATCAGAAAGGATACAGATAACGGTTATAGATACTACATAATGGTTAGCATAAGCAAGAATGTAGATGTAAAGGTATTACGTGAAGCTGTGAACAACAAGAACAAGATAAGGATCATAGGCATTGATTCCAACATAAGCAAATATATAGCAACCATGTTCTGCATTGAGGTAGATAAGGAGAACAAAGAATTCAAGTTAGTTAATGCTAAAGGTATTGATAGCAAGAATTACATAAATGCTGTAAAGAAGTATGAGGAAGAAAGAAGGAAATTACAGCAAGGAAGGATGAAAGGTAAGATTAACAAGAAGAAAGGTTCAAGATATAAAGAGGAGGAAGACTATACGGTAAAGAACAGATGCGGTGATAGTAAGAGGATAGATATAAGGAGACAGTTAATAGGCTATATATGCAACCAGATATTAGAGTTTGCTAATAAGAATAATGCTGATATCATACTCATTGAGGATTTGAAAGGTTTGAATAAGGAACTGAAGACACTAAGGATAATAAGGAATGAACTAGGTAAACTGTACAACAACGTTAATGATAAAGGTAATAACGCTATAGATGATAAAATAAACGAAGTGAACAAGGATAAGAAGTACAAGAATAAGATTGGAAAACCATTACTGGAAATACTGAACAAGATAAAGGAATGCAGCAATAACAATAAAAACAACACTAAGGTAGCAAAGTACATCCTAAAGCAGAAGCAAATGATAGAAAGAAGAATCTTCTTGTTATCAATTATGGCTTACTATCAGTTCAAACAAGAATTAGAGGTTGAGGCATTATGGAATGGTAAGTTGCTATACATTATTAATCCTAAATATACATCTCAACAATGTTTAAGATGTAATCATACTAACAAGTTGAATAGAATAACACAGAGACAATTCAAATGCATAAGATGCAAATTTGAGATGAATGCTGATTTTAATGCTAGTGCAAATATAGCATTAAGGTTTGCTACAAAGTTAAAGTTAGAATTAGAATTAAAGCAAGGAGAGAGTAGTAGCATGATGACAATAACGAGTGCTACTACTCCCTTGCATGCCAGCATAAATGCTGGTAGCAAGGCTAGCGAACAAGGTTATCGTTACAATAACGCTAACCTTGTTCGCAATGGTAGTGTCGCAGCTACCATGTCTAGCGTAGCAAGCATAGCACTACAAGGGGAGGGTGAAAGACGTTTTCCTTGTTTAAGGGGGCAAACTGACGAACCTTGTAGTGCAAAGAGAAGCATTGCTACGCTGGACGAATTCTTAGAGAAGAAAGGTAACGGAGGATAACGTTAATTGAAGAATATAAAGTTTGTGGTATATAAAGTTTAAGGTGAAGTAGCGATGATGCATGCGACTATTTCATTTCATCTTCTCATGCCTATTATTCTCTATGGTGAAGTAGCGATGATGCATGCGACAAATGATATACTCTTGATTGGTTGATTGATTGTAGTAATCTTGGTGAAGTAGCGATGATGCATGCGACTTCCTTGCTCTTGTTTAGTAACAGTAGCAACAGCAGGGTGAAGTAGCGATGATGCATGCGACATGCTTACTTGGTGAATGAACTCTCCCACAATATTTGGGTGAAGTAGCGATGATGCATGCGACTAAATACTCCTGTTAGCACTAGAACAGCACCTGCCACGGTGAAGTAGCGATGATGCATGCGACTTATATTATGATATGGTATACTATACCATATGCACAGGTGAAGTAGCGATGATGCATGCGACACGTACAGTCCAACAATGGTTAGTATCGTTACCGTTAATGCTATAGACACCAATGCAAATTGAAAGTCATTCTCATATATCTTCTGTATGACTACTATTGTTAACGATAACATTGTTAATATGTACAATACTGTGTTGTTCAGTACTCCTTCTGCCATCATCAAAGAATAAAGGAAGAAATAAATGAAGAAAGAAAAGAAGGTATTTAATTAGTGATGGTAGAGACTGCAATCACCGCAATTACAGTAATATGGTGAATTCTTAGTGTTAATATGGCATGGACAGTAATAAACAGATTCTGTTATTTCTATCTCCTTTGCTTTTTGTCCATCATTATATAATTGTTGTGTGTTCATTCATACGTGCAGATACGATTCTAACATCTCTTTTGCTCTCTTGCTTATATGCAATGACTGTTTATTCTTGTTTTTAACTGTTATCTGGATACCTTTGCCTTGACCGTTATCGCTAATATCAATGTGTAACGAGTAGCCTATAGCATATAACCTTTCAATGTAATATAATGCTAGAGAAGGATGAACTACAAATGTGTATCTGCTATCGTTAATGTTATCAAGGTTCTCATCATAGACATCTAATGCTAATTTTTCTGGTATTGGTATCATCACTAAATAAATAAATAAAGGAGAAAACTTAATTATTTAGATTAATACTCCTAGGTTCATGGTTAATCTACTAATATTCATAGATGAATCTGGTGATCTTGGTTTTAAAGACAAGTCTACTTCATATTTTATAGTTGCTTACGTAATTGTAAATTCTAACGACGTTTATAAAATAGATAAAAAGATAAGAGATTTGCATAAAGAGATACACAAAACTACAAAGAAAAGATTTGATGAGTTCAAGTATATAGAAGATCTTTCATGTATAAAAAGAAGGTTCATTGAAATTATACCTAGATTGCCTATCCAAATAGGCTATGTATGTATTAAAGATAAGAATAGAATAAAGCCAGAATTAAGATATGAGCCTGTTAACCTATACAATTATTTGACCATATATTACTCAATATATAATATGCTTATATACTACAATAACATTAATAATCTAACATTGGTTATAGATAAGAGTATAACAAAGAAACAACAAAAATATGCAAAGGATTACTTTAATACAAAGCTAAGTTATTTAGCAAACTTTCTTGGATTAAAAACTATTCCTAATGTGGTATTAACATACAAGGACTCTAAAGATGAAAGATGCCTTCAGTTAGCAGATTATATTGCTGGTATATTAAAAGATAAACATATGCATAATAAAGATGGATACTATAATATTATAAAAGGAAAGATATTATTTGAGATAATATGGTAGATGATAATAGTAAGAATAAGAATAGGTGAAACCCAGCCTACTCCTACGCTAGGATTGCCCTAGCTCTCGCGTCCTCCCAAGGACCTGTCATCGTTTCGGCTGGGCAAACCCTTACGGGTTTTACTCACCCAATATAAAGTATATACTATTACATATATAAGTTTTTATTATAACTAGTTATAATAAAGAAATAGTGATATGCTTTTCTACTACTACAGCATCTTCATCAACTCATCTACAGTCCTAAAAGGTACTGCTCCTCTAGCAACGTAAACAGCAAATCCTTTAACCAAATCTTCATGCTTGCTGATTGGTAACCATACATAGATAGGTTTAACGAAAGAACCGTTATGGTATAGGAACTTCAGTTGATGCATCGTTCCGCTATGATTATCATACCTTGCTTCTATCAGTACTACTGCTCTTGCTAAAGCAGATATTATCCTATTCCTTAGGAATAACTGTACCTTAATCCATAGACTATCGTTAACCTTCTCTAGGTTCTCACTTATGACGCAACCGTTATCAGTTATCTTCTTCAGCAACCTACCATCAACATAATCCAAAGGATAAAGATAAGGTCTAACAGCAATAACCTTACCTTTAGCATCTAATATACCGCTTGTTGCTAGCATGTCTATACCTTTTGCTAGTCCAGTTACTATTGTATAGTTCGCCTTTGCTAATGCATAACCTATCTTGTATGCTATCTGTCTACCTTCTGCTGTACAGTTCCTAGTTCCTATGATAGCAATGATGTTATTACTGTTCAGTACGTTGATATCACCTAAACAGTACAACTTGGTTTTGTCTATTACGGCAAGCATACTTCTCACTCACTCAAGAAATAAAGGAATAAGAAGAATGAATGAAGGAGAAGCAAGCAAGGAAGGTTCAGTCCTTGCAAGCATCATCATCCAATTAATTCCATTCTCAACCTTCCAATCATCATCTTCCTTCTCTCATTATTATATAATGATGCTAGAGAGAACCTATGTCCATGAAGTAAATAAAGGAAAGTACGAAGAACTGGTAGTATCACAAGTAGGCAAGTACAAATACCTAGTCTACAATAGAATGAAGGATACTGCTTATTACGTTAATGTTACCTATACTGGTAGATTCACATGGTTCTCATGTGAATGCAAAGCATTTGAATTCAACAAAGGTAGATGCAAGCATATAGATGCAGTAAAGCAGTTCATTGAAGACCAAAAGTTAGAAGAGATGAATAAGAATATTGCGAAGGAGAATACTGCTGAGCTGATTGATTTTTAAGACTAACTAACTATCATTAACTATATTTCTCTCATTTTATTTTTGAAAGAAAGAAAAGAAAGGTTATTGATTATTATTATTGTTGTTGGTTAGAATGCTATAGGCTTTGCTTTCTTCTGCTTCTCTAACCTTTCAAGCATCTTCCTATACCATATTCTGCTTCTTGGTCTTGTTCTCATCCTGTACCCACAGCAAGGGCAGAACAAGGAAGGATAATCAATGAATATATCGCATATTTGGCATCTCTTCTGTCCATTTGCGTATCTGCTATCTCTTTGTGGTTTCTTTGCTCTATACCTTTCACATATACCTTTGCATGTCATCATTATATAATGATGATATTAGGTAAGTGTGTGTTATGTGAAGGTGAAGGAAAGCATATATGTAGAATAACATTGCTTAACGATGCAAAGGTTGAGGTTGTGTTTTGTACCAAATGCATTGAATGTAAGAGAAGTGAACTATTCACAGCAGACGAATTGCTGAGAATAATGTATAAGACAAAGACTAATCAATAAATAACAACTTTAACCTTTATTTTTGTCTCTTTCTCCTTTCTTTATCATATACCTATAATAAACAGCCATCCAGCCAAAGAAATCAACGATGCTATCCTCAGCATCCAGTCCATACTTTATCTGTATAACTTCTTTTGCTAGCATAGTCCTAATGAACTTCTTTGGATTGATATGGCTCATGCCAACCATCTCTCTGAATGCATTCAAGCATACATCTTCTGGTGTATCCATCACCTTATCTACTGCTTTCTCAATGTAGTCCATAATGTTGATATTACCTAGACCTTTCTCTTGCAATATTGAGAAGAATGCCATCTTCTCAAATACAAAATCTGGTGATACTATGACCATATCCTTAACCTTCTCCTTCAGTTTTACATTGTTGATGGTTGATTGATTCATTCTATTATATAATGATGATGAAATATGAAGGTGTAAAGAAGATAAAGGTTGTCAACGAACTAGAAAGGATAGTTAACTATGACGAGGTAGTAAGCAATGTATTAACTATGCTTGCATTGCATGGTGTTAACGTTAACGTTGATGTTGTTTATTCACTCTTCTACCTAGCAATGAGGTTTGTTAATGATGGTGAAATCTCTCAAGAGACATACAAAGAATTGGATAAGCAAAAGAAGGAGCATAAGTTGTATGATGAAGTAAGCAGGATGCTAAGGAGTGTTAAAGAATCGTTCTTCTTTGTATATAGCAATTATATTATAAATAATAAAGGTAACATAACGAGTATAACTGTTAGGTACTATATCATAACCGTATTAAAGAATGAGAATCTTACAGTTAAGGTCAAGGTTGGTCAATTAGATGATTTCAAAGGTCCAAATATAGGCAGAGTTCTACAATAATACAATAACCTTCATTTTTCTTTTCTTTTATTTTATTTATTTATAAATAAATAAAAGATAGGATTTGGTTTGATTACTACTATTAGAGTACTGCTATTACTGCTGTTGCTATTACAATTACCGTCATCATTCAACCCTAGGTGCTAGGTAGTACTGCATATCACATCTGAAAGGTAGCAAGAACTGTAACCTTAAAGGCATCTTACTGCTGTATTCTAGTATGACATTATCTGCATCCACAGCATTAAGCATCTGCAATAGGTATTCTAAACTGTATGCAGACTTGTTCTCCTTTGCTTCGTTAAGCATCTCTATGCTTGTATTCTCATCCTTCCAGTATACTACTTCAGCATCTCCAGTATCGCCTTTACCATAGAACTTTATCATTGATTCATTTGTGTATATCTCTACTACGCTTGAGATAACATCTATGTCCTTCAAAGCATCAACTAAAGCATCGTAAAGCATGGTTATCCTTGTATTAAAAGATAACTTTGGTACTGGTGTCTCAGACTTGCTAGCATCTAGCAACCTTAGCTTGTAGTTCCTTGTCCTCTTACCTTCGCTTGCTGTTAACTGCATCTCTCCATCTTCTGATGATATGCTTATCTCTACTTGCTGTTCTCTATCTATCCTTCTTAATAACTTTAAAAGTTCATCTATCCTAACACCAAATGTTATCTCTCCTTCATTGCATTCATAGTCTATGAATCCATCTCTCTTCCATGATATGTCTAGCAAGGATACATGCGATGCATCCATTGCTCTAAAGGTTATTCCTTCACTTGTAGCAGTAAATACAGCTTCATCTACTATAGGTTTGATTGCTTCAACTACTGCTCTTAGATGGTTGCTGTTACACTTTGCTTTCATATGCATATCCTATCACTCATAGAATAAAGGTAACATAGAATAAATAAGAATAGGTTACTCAAACATAATAGACCTTATTAGGAAGGATATAAGATGGTAGTATGGTAGTATAAAGGGTATATGAATGGTATAAATGATTACCAGAACTAGGTTAGATCAGTAGTCTAATCACTAATGCATTAATAATATTAGACTATAATCTTAATTTAATGTTATAAAATCTTAAGATCTTAATATATTTCTTATAGATATTAGCAAGAAAGGTACTAAAAATTCAGGATGCTCTTGTTAAGATTGAATAAATATAGGTTTGAATTAGAACGGTATTTTTATAGATAATTGATGTGTTAAATAACTCTTGAATTCTATGTTCTCTAATATTCTTTTACTAAATCTTGCATTTTATCTTATATGATTTGCTAAACAAAGTATAAATTAATATAATACATGAGCAAATTTGGTTTTTCAACATACCATGATAACATAAAACTTAAAAATTACTTTATTAAACGAATATTATATGAGTAATCACACTATATCGCCGCCTATAGATATTGATAATGTTGTAACTTGTATTAAGAATGCTGTTATGAGAGCTAATAGCGAAGAGGATGTTAGAGTAGCGGTTTCAATGTGTATTGTACGGTATATCCTTGAGCCTTTAGGTATAAAGGATATAGGTAGATACGAATATACGCTTGTATCTGGTGTTAGAGCTGATGCACTTTATGGTCATGTATTGATTGAGTACAAAGCACCAGGCAAGCTTTCTACAGAACGTGATATTCAGAAAGCTAAAGAGCAAGTCATAGGATATATACAGCAAGAATCTCGTATTAAGGACGAATATTCAAGGTATCTAGGAGTTATAATCAGTGATAAGATAGCATTTGTTAGATATGATCATAGAGTAGATAAATGGATTATTAGAGGCCCATATGAGATTAGGAAAGAAAGCATAATTAAGCTTATAGAGGCTTTAAGAGGACTTAGAAGGAAACCTTTAGATGTTCAACATATACTAAATGATTTCGGTCCTAAGTCTCAACTTACCATTAAGATGGTTAATGTTCTCTATAAAATAGTAACTAGCCTTAAGGATGGAAGCAGGGCTAAGTTACTCTTTGATGATTGGTTAAGACTCTTTAGGCAAGCAACAGGTTATAGCCCAGACAAATTAGAAGAGCTTCCTAAATTAGCTGATGAATATAAAATCCAGAATGCTAATTATGATATCTTGATATTCTCTATACATACATTCTACGCTTTATTACTAAAACTCATAGCAGCAGAGATAACATACCTATACGGTGGGGGTAAATTCTATAGATCATACATAGCTGAGTTAGATGACGCATATGCTAGTAAAGGTTTGGATGGTTTAAGTAAGGCTTTACATGATCTTGAGAGTGGTGGAATATTCAGGGAGTTATTGAATATTGAGAACTTTCTAGAAGGTGATTATTACTCTTGGTACTTAGAGATGCTTAATGAAGATTTAGCAAATTTGATAGCTGAACTTGCTAGGAGTTTAGCGGATTACGAGATTGCTACACCACAATTAGAGCCTGAGTTTGCTAGAGATTTACTCAAAAGATTATATCAGCATCTAGTACCAAGCGATCTTAGGCATAAATTAGGCGAATTCTATACCCCTGATTGGTTAGCAAACTACTTACTTGATGAGATAGGTTTAAGCCTAGATAATTTGATTAATATTGGTAAGGAAAATCATTTAGCACCTTTGCAATTAAGAGTTTTAGACCCTGCTTGTGGCTCAGGCACTTTCCTAGTACTTTATATAAGCAAGATTAGGCGTTATGCAGAGGAACATTACATATATGATATACTTTTGAAATATATTCTTGATAATGTAATAGGTTATGATCTAAACCCATTAGCAGTATTAACTGCTAGAACAAATTATCTGCTTACAATAGCAGACCTTTTAGCATATAGTACAGGAACTATAGAGATACCAGTATATTTATCAGATTCAATAATGGTTGAGAAGAGGTTTACATTAGCAGGAGATATGGTAAATGTGTATATTTTAAGGACTAGTGCTGGAAATTTTGAGATACCTGTAAATATAGTAGAGAGCGGGTTGCTTGTAAGCATACTATCTGAAATTTCTAGATGTCTTAAGAATAAATACAATGCTAATGATTTCAGGAGAAGGATTGAACTAATGCATAAACTAGACCAAGGTGAGATTAATACTATGGTAAGACTTTATGAGCATCTCTTAAGTCTTGAGGAAGAGGGTAAGAATAAAGTATGGGTAGCAATAATAAGGAATGCATTTGCACCGATACTTAAAGGTAAGTTTGATTATATAGTTGGTAATCCACCCTGGGTTAATTGGGAGAACCTACCTGAAGAGTATAGAGATGTAAGTAAAAATATTTGGGAAGTGTATGGTCTAACAAAGATTACAGGTAAAACTGGATTAGGTAAAGTTAAGAGGGATCTATCGATGCTTTTCCTAGCCAGATGTTTTGATTTGTATTTGAAAGAGAATGGTAGGCTAGGTTTCTTAATGCCATTCACAATATTCAAGACACAAGCTGGTGCAGGATTAAGAAGATTTTTAGCAGAAAAAACTAAAATAGAGGTTATACATGATCTGGTAACACTTTATCCATTCGAAGGGGCAACTAACAGAGCATCAGCAATTATAGTTAAGAAGGTTGATAGTAGAGATGCTTACTACAAGAATTTATCTGGGGTAAAACATTTTGTATGGGTTAATCCAAGTAATAGACCTATTCCAACAGATAAACCCCTTGATGAGGTTATTAAGGAAACAAAGAGGTTTAATCTTATAATGGTACCTTTAGAATCTAATAAACCTGAATCGCCATGGATGCAGATAACATCTGAAACTATAGACGTTGTTAGAAGACTAATAGGGTCTTCAGATTACGATGCACATGCAGGTGTTTATGTGGGTCTTAATCAAGTATATTACATTAGGATAAAAGATAGAAGATCAGATAGTAAACTAATAATAACAAACCCACCTGAGCCAGGGCAAAAGAAGAATGTTAAGGAGAAATCTGAGGTTATCATAGAACCTGATCTAGTATATCCATTAATAAGGGGTAGAGATATTAAGAAATGGTATGTAGGATTTGAAAATAGATATGTAATAGTACCCCATGAACCTAAAACAGCAGATCCTATGTCAGAAAATAATATAAAGATAAAGTTACCATTCACATATCAATATTTATATTGTTATAAAAATGATCTAGAAGATAGGTCAATTCATAAATTGTGGGGTAAGAATAAACCTTTTTATGCAGTATATGATATAGGTACTTATACATTTATGCCTTATAAGGTTGTATGGAAGAGGATTGCTGGTGCAATTACTGGTAAGGCTATCAGCTTTGTATGTGCAGTTACAGAACTTATTAATGGGAAGCCAGTAATACCAGATGATGGCACCATATTGATAGCAACAGAAACACAAGACGAAGCATATTATGTTGCTGGTATATTAAATTCTATTATTGTAAGAACAATAATAGCATCATATACTTACGAGTTAAGGCAAGAAACACATATAGCTGATGTTATCAAGATTCCTAAATTTGATCCCAAGAATGAGACACATAAAAAGATCGCCGATCTCTCTAAGAGGGCGCATATGTTTGCCAAATGTATTTATGCTGAAGAAAAGCCTGAATATTGTATCGGTATCAATGCTGAGACTGAACTTAAGAATGTTGAAAGTGAATTAGATAAAGCTGTTGCTCAACTATTTGAACTCTCGCCTGATAGAATTAAGGAATTTGAGATGCTTATGTCTATATTATCTGGTGAAGAACAATCTACTGAGGAAGATGCTGAAGCACCTGAGGAACCTATGGTTACCATACCTAATACCCTGCTACTTCCTAATACACAATCATATATTGATATAGAGGTAGTAAATCCATCGGGTAAAGAGATTGAGTTTTACTACGAGTTACCATGGGATAAGGGTTATTTCAGACTTACTGATGGTACATACAAGCTCCAAATTCCTCCCCTTAATGAAGGTAAATATAAAGGGCTTTTAAGGTATAGTTGGCATGGATCAGAGAAAATTATTAACATACAGATTGAGGTATCTAAAAATGTAGGACCTAAAAGGAGCAGAAGGGTATAACGTTAAATTATTAGCGATAATATGAGTATAGATCTCTTTAATAAGATACAAAGAACATTTGGTGAGTATGCTGTAGATAAGAGGCTAGCATACCAATTAGATTTAACAAAGTTACCAAGGTATGTTAGCGAGTATCTTATCTCAAAATTTATATATGAGAACCCTTGCAGTTGGCAAGATAGATTAAGATCATTCATAAGAGAAAATTATTATGAGCCAGAACAAAAACAGGTAGTTAAACATATTCTATTAAAAGATGGGAAGTTACAGTTAATAGATGAACTAAAGATATATGTTGATCTTGAGAGCAATAATCACATAGGCGTTATAGAATCATTAAACATTACAGCATTGATACCTCAGGATATAGCAGATAGATATAAGCAGACTATGATAACTGGTCTTTGGGGATTAATAAAACTACAGTACACGCAAATGGGTAATAATCATACAGTATTAATCACAGATTTTGAACCATTCCAAGCACCAGATATGGATGTAAATATACTTAACGAGGCTAGAAAGAATTTTACATTAGATGAATGGTTAGATGTTATAATGAATACCATAGGGCTGGATCATACACAGTACAATTTTAATCAAAAGTTACTTATAACAAGTAGATTAGTACCATTAATAGAGAATAATGTTAACATAATGGAGTTTGGACCTAGAGCTACAGGTAAGACATTTATATACAGGAATGTAAGTAACTATGTTAGACTTATCTCTGGCGGTAATATAACCTCAGCAACACTATTCTATAATCTAAAGACTAGGATGCCAGGAGAGTTAGCAATGAAAGATTGCATAGTATTTGATGAGGTAAGCAAGGTTAAATTCAATAACCCAGATGAGATGATGGGTAAGCTTAAAGACTACATGGAGAGTGGGCATTATGAAAGAGGCGATAAGAAAGTAACCTCAGACTCATCGTTGGTGTTCATGGGTAATGTTCAGGTAGAGAAGAGAGATACTGCATATATACCAGTAGAGGATCTTACATATGTATTACCAGAGGTTATGAGAGACTCAGCATTCGTAGATAGGATACATGCATTACTACCAGGTTGGTTACTACCAAAGATACAACAAAGCAAATATCATTTATCAAAGGGTTATGGTATAGCAAGCGATTATTTTGCAGAGTACATGCATGTTATGAGGAAAGATACGCTATCAGTAAAGTTAAGTAATGAGATAGAGTTCTCTGAGAACTTCACAATTAGGGATGAGAAGGCAGTAAAGAGAGTGTTAAGCGGATTAGTCAAACTACTCTTCCCACATGGTTCATACGATAATAGTGAGTTAAAGAAACTTACGGATTATACGGTAAATCTTAGGCAATATGTTAGAGATTGGCTACATAAGATAGCCCCAGGTGAGTTTATGCTTGAGAGGTTATATGTTTATTTGAAGGATATTAGATGAATTATATATAAGAAAGGTTGATTTAAAACTTTACATTAGAGACAAAGAATAATTTGTAACCAAGGTATCTTAAATACATTCAACTTTAATATCTATTTCTTTTTGAAATCTCTCTAGTAACTTTGTACCAAAACCATCAGGAGGGTTAAAAATCTTTACGATTATTTCATGCTTTTTCTTATCATGATTTATTTCTAAGTGATATTTCCTAGCGGATTCATACAACTCTTTATATAATTTATCAGCATTTTTATTGTTCTTTATAGTTATTTTGATACTTAAAGGATTTCCATACTCGAAATATTTACAAGCATCTTCGTATCGATTTATCATCTTATCCAACCTTTTACAGTAACCTCTATCAAAATATTTACATTCACCACATACTCCTTTACTACTAATAGGAGATAATGCATGTTCCTTCGCCCATTTTCTTAATTTGCCAATCTCACGGCTACCCATCTTATAATTAATCATATTAAAAATCGTTGATAAATATTTTGTTAATATTTTATAATTATACTGACGACAATTGTATTGCTAATCTATCCTAAGTTATACCAAATCTTAGCAGTTATATTTATATTTTTATGTATGATATTTAACTTATGCTTAACAAACTCAAGGATGATATACTAAGGCTATTAAAGGAGGATGAGGAGTTTAGGTATGCTGTAATAGGCTTGCTAGGCTTGCAAAGGTTAGAGGAAGCAGTAATTGAGTTAAAGAACGTTATAGCAAGGCTAGCAGATATACAAGCAAGGCAAGAAGAGAGGTTAGCAAAGGTTGAGGATAGGTTAAGCAAGGTTGAGGAAGCATGGATAAGGAGTGAGGAAAGGTTAGCAAAGGTAGAAGAGAGATTAACAAGGGTAGAGGAGAGGCTAGAGGAGCATGATAGGAAGT